>ENA-OQHZ01000285-OQHZ01000285.1-human-gut-metagenome-genome-assembly--contig:-NODE-285-length-38265-cov-35.647559_pt1 | contig 38265 bp, 30 predicted proteins | sample MGYA00242642_ERZ504734 | MGnify/ENA primary metagenome ERZ504734 (study PRJEB26092, sample SAMD00036210) | human gut metagenome | host: Homo sapiens | study: EMG produced TPA metagenomics assembly of...
CTTTTTAAATGTCAAGTAATCTCCGGAATATGCTTTATTTATCTAAATACCATTGGTTCACTGGTAATATCCCGCGAAGCGTGTTGCTGAGAACGGAGTGAACAGTAATGCTATTTCTTTGCGAATATCTGCCGGAATAAGTGAAAGAATGGGTTGACAAAGCGAATTTAGCATGCTATATTTTCCATAGTTGTAGTGTGTAACTCGATTTTTGGAGGCATTAACTATACATAACGGAGAGAGTTTATGTATATTAATGCCTTTTTTTTGTACAAAAACCGGTTGAAAAGGGTCTTTTATGCAGAAGCTATTTCCGTAAATAGATATGTCTGCTTACGCAGAAACTATTAAATAGGAAAGGTAGATAAGAGTCACATGAAAGACAAGATTTTCAGCGTTTTGCAGCGAGTGGGACGAAGCTTTATGCTTCCCATCGCAATTCTGCCGGTAGCGGGACTGCTTCTCGGTATCGGAAGTTCTTTTACAAATGCAACCACAATTGAAACCTATGGTCTGACAAAGATTCTTGGTGAGGGTACTTTGCTTCACTCCCTGCTGGTAATCATGAACAGTGTGGGAAGTGCGGTATTTGATAACCTGCCATTGATTTTTGCCGTAGGTGTAGCCATCGGTATGGCAAAGAAGGAAAAAGAGGTTGCAGCTTTATCAGCAGTTATTGCATTTTTTGTAATGAATACAGCAATCAATGCCATGCTTATTGTTACAGGACAGATCCTTGACAACGGACAGGTGGCAGAGACTGTTCTGGAGGGAACCATTACCTCTGTATGTGGTATCCAGTCACTCCAGATGGGTGTGTTTGGCGGTATTATTGTAGGACTGGGAGTAGCTGCCCTGCATAACAGGTTCTACAGGATACAACTTCCAAATGCTCTTTCCTTCTTTGGAGGAACTCGTTTTGTACCGATCATTTCCACGATTGTATATATGTTTGTGGGAATCCTTCTGTATTTTGTATGGCCGGTAGTCCAGAATGGTATTTATGCACTGGGCGGACTGGTAACAGGAACCGGTTATGTGGGAACACTGATCTTCGGTCTGATCAAGCGTGCGCTGATTCCTTTTGGTCTGCATCATGTATTTTATATGCCTTTCTGGCAGACTGCTGTGGGTGGTACCATGGAGGTTGCCGGAAAAATGGTTCAGGGTGGACAGAATATTTTCTTTGCCCAGCTTGCTGACTCTGCTAATATTGCACACTTCAGTGCAGACGCAACCAGATATTTCTCTGGAGAATTTATTTTCATGATCTTTGGTCTTCCGGGCGCGGCACTGGCAATGTATCAGTGTGCAAAGCCTGAGAAGAAAAAAGCAGCAGGCGGTCTTTTGCTGTCTGCAGCACTGGCATGTATGGCAACCGGTATCACAGAACCACTGGAATTTTCATTCCTGTTTGTTGCTCCGGCACTGTTTGTAGTTCAGGTAGTGCTGGCAGGAAGTGCCTACATGATTGCCCATATGTTGAATATTGCAGTAGGACTTACCTTCTCCGGTGGTTTCCTGGATTTCTTCCTGTTTGGTATTCTTCAGGGAAATGAGAAAACAAGCTGGATGAGAGTTATCCCGGTAGGTATTATTTATTTCTTCTTATATTACTTTATTTTCAAATTTATGATTAAAAAGTTTAATTTCAAGACACCTGGCCGTGAGGATGATGACACAGAGACTAAGCTTTATACAAAGGCTGATGTAAATGCCCGCAAAGAAGCACAGAAGGGTGAGAATACAGAGGCCGGAGCAGATCCTGTCAGTGAAGCAATCACCAGAGGTCTGGGTGGCAAGAAAAATATCAGTGATGTGGACTGCTGTGCCACAAGACTTCGTTGTACAGTAAAGGATGCAGCACTGGTAAATGACGGAGTTCTGAAAGCAACAGGTGCATCCGGAGTGGTACACAAGGGACAGGGTGTACAGGTTATTTACGGCCCTAACGTTACTGTGATCAAGTCTAATCTGGAAGATTATCTGGAAACAGCACCGGATACATTGGAAACACCAGCAGCAGAACCACAGGTACAGGAAACAGAAACTCCAAAAGAGGAAGCAGGACAGAAGGTTGTGGACAGAATTGTGATTTCCAGTCCGATCAGTGGTACAGCGGCAGATCTTGTCACTGCACCGGATGAGGCTTTTGCCCAGAAAATGATGGGAGACGGTGCGGTAGTTACACCGGAAGATCCTTATGTATATGCACCGGAAGACGGTGAGGTAGCCTTTGTTTTTGACACAAAGCATGCCATTGGATTTATCACAGAGTCAGGAATCAGTCTGCTGATCCATGTGGGAATTGATACAGTAAAATTAAATGGAAAAGGATTTGAGGCACTGGTAGAAAGTGGTCAGGAGGTAAAGAAGGGAGATCCTATGCTGAAACTGGATCTGGATTATCTGAGCCAGAATGCGCCTTCTATCGTATCTCCTGTTCTTTGTACAGAACTGGAGGATAACCAGAGAATCCATCTTTTGAAGGAGGGTCAGATAAAAGCAGGAGAGCCGCTGTTTGAGGTAGAGATTCTTCAGTAATATCTGCCCGGATGGGGAAAATACGGATGTCATACAGGATAACAAAAATATTAAATCATAATTCCTTTATGGGAATTGAGAGTAAAAATGATCAGGAATGTCTGATTATGGGAAAGGGAGTTGCTTTTGGCAAAAAAGTGGGACAGACAGTTTCTGTAACCGGAGATGCCAGGGTATATTCTCTGAAGGAGCTGACAGACCGTGGAGAGGCAAAGGACATTATAAAGTCTGTTTCTCCACTGTGTCTGGAGCTGGCCAATGAGGTGCTGGATCAGGCAGAAGAGGAATTTGGAAAGGTTGACCGTTCCATTCTTTTTACCATGGCAGACCATCTTGATTTCGCTGTCCGCCGTATACAGAACGGTGAACAGATCAGTAATCCACTGACAGATGACATCCGTATTATGTTTTATAAAGAATATAAGGTTGCGGGATGTATCCGTGACCTTTTGAAAGAAAAACTGGGAATCAGGATCGATGAACATGAGATCGGATATATTGCCCTCCATGTTCATGCGGCCATTGTGGATGAGAATGTTTCCCAGGCAATGGAAATCGCCAGAACAGTCAGGGAATGCATCTGTATGGTAGAGGAAGAGACCGGAAAATCTATTGATGTAATGTCTCTGAGCTATAACCGTTTGATGAACCATGTACGGTATATGGTTGCCAGAGCCATTCATGGGGAAAAGCTGAAAATGAGCCTGAATGACTACATGTCTGTAAAATTTCCCGGTCCCTACATGACAGCTGAGAAAATCTGTCGTAAAATGGAAAAAAGCCTGAAGCTTCCCATACCGGATATAGAGATCGGTTATCTGGCAATGCATCTGGAGAGAATGATGGACAGAGAAGAAGAATAAAAATCAGAGGAGAATAAAAGGATGAAATCATTTGAATATACTGTTAAAGACGAACTTGGAATCCATGCAAGACCAGCAGGACTTCTGGTAAAAGAGGCAAAGAAGTTCCAGTCCGAATGTACGATCACAAAGGGTGACAAAACAAAAAAACTGACACAGCTTATGATGCTTATGTCTTTGGGCGTAAAGCAGGGCGATACAGTTACCGTAAGTGCAGAGGGTGCTGATGAGGATACCGCAATTGCTGAGTTAAAGGCATTTTTTGAGAATAACTTATAATTTCAGCCAGGGATATACATATTAAAATTCATCATAAATAAGAAGGAGGAAAAAACAATGCAGAGTTATCAGGGAAAATCTGTGTATAAGGGAATTGCAATGGGACCGGTTGTGGTTCTGAAGAAAAATGATTATCAGGTAAAACGTACACGGATTGAGGATCCGGAGGCGGAAATCAAACGAGTAGATGAAGCCCTGGAAAAATCCAAGGAGCAGCTCCAGAAGCTTTATGATAAAGCTGTTCAAGAGGTTGGAGAAGCAAGTGCTGCTATTTTTGAAGTACATCAGATGATGCTGGAGGATGATGATTATCTGGAAGCAATCCAGAATACGATCCGTACAGAGCAGATTAATGCAGAGTATGCAGTAGCTGCTACAGGCGATAATTTTGCTGAAATGTTTGCCTCCATGGATGATGATTATATGAAAGCACGTTCTGCAGATATCAAGGATATTTCAGAGCGTCTGGTCCGTAATCTCAGCGGACAGGATGATGCAGATTTAAGTTCAATTGAACCATCAATCATCGTGGCAGATGATCTGAGCCCAAGTGAAACGGTACAGATGGACAAAGACAAGATCCTGGCATTTGTGACAGTTCACGGTTCCACAAATTCTCATACAGCAATTCTTGCACGTATGATGAATATTCCGGCGCTGATCGGCGTAGATATGAATCTGGAAGAAATTCACACAGGAATGGAGGCAGTTGTAGATGGATTCCAGGGTACTGTGATCTTTGAGCCAGATGAGACTGTGAAAGCACAGACAACAGAGAAAATGGCTGAAGAAGCAGAGAAGCTCAGACTGCTCCAGGAACTTAAGGGTAAGGAAAACGTAACTCTGGATGGCCATAAGATCAATATCTATGCCAATATCGGAAGTGTTGGAGATATCGGCTATGTTATGGAAAATGATGCAGGAGGAATCGGTCTTTTCAGAAGTGAATTCCTGTATCTGGGCAGAAATGATTTCCCTACAGAGGAGGAACAGTTCCAGGCCTATAAGCAGGCGGTACAGATGATGGCAGGCAAGAAGGTGATCATCCGTACACTGGATATCGGAGCAGACAAGCAGGTAGATTACTTTAATCTGGGAAATGAAGATAATCCGGCTATGGGTTATCGTGCAATCCGTATCTGCCTGAAGCAGCCGGAAATCTTCAAGACACAGCTTCGTGCTCTACTGAGAGCAGCAGTATATGGAAATCTGTCCATTATGTATCCCATGATCACTTCCACTGAGGAAGTAAAGAAAATCTATGAGATCGTGGCAGAGGTTGAAGAGGAGCTGAAAGCACAGGAGATTCAGTACAAGATTCCTGAGCAGGGAATTATGATTGAAACTCCGGCAGCAGCGATCATCAGTGACAGACTTGCGGAAATGGTAGATTTCTTCAGTATCGGTACCAACGACCTGACACAGTATACACTGGCTATTGACCGTCAGAATGAGAAACTGGATGAGTTCTATAATCCACACCATGAAGCACTGCTTCGCATGATTCAGATGGTAGTGGACAATGCACATAAATGTGGAAAATGGGCCGGCATCTGTGGAGAACTGGGTGCAGATACTACCCTGACTGAGGAGTTTGTACGCATGGGACTGGATGAACTGTCTGTGGCACCGTCTATGGTATTGAAGCTGCGTAAGATCGTTCGGGAGATGAAGGTAGAAGGGTAATTGTAAAAAAGAATTGCAACTGTAAGATGTAAAATATATGCAGGCGGCTGATTGGATTTCCAATCAGCCGCCTGTGTTGTTACTGTGAACGGAGTGAACAGTAACGTTGTGACATTTGTACCCGGCGCACAAGGCTTCCGTAAAATGCAGCCAGAATCTGCTGGAACAGGGTTCCGATCATAACCGGAAACAGACATTCTGCAGGAAAATATGCACCGGCGATCACTGCACCGGCGCTGATGTTACGCATGCCGGAGCCATAGATCATAGAAACGGTAGATTCTTTATTCTGTTTCGTAACTATGGCAATCAGCCAGCCAATGGCATATCCGCTGGCAGACAGTACCAGAATTATAGCTGTTACAGCCAGACGTTCTCCATTCAGATGCTTTATATAGGGAGAAACCTTGGAGGAATTGGAAGTCACCACAAAAATCAGACACATTTTTGAAAAAGGTGCAAGTTTTTTTGGCCAGGTTTCCATTACTTTTCCATGACTGAATTCATTAAGGCACATGGCGATCACTGCCGGAAGAGCAATCATAAATACCAGTTCTTTCATCATTCCGGCAGTATCCATTTTAATATTGGATCCAACCAGGATTTTCAATGTGGCAGGAATCAGAAAGGGAGAAAGGATGGTATCCAAAATGACCAGTGAAAGGGAAAGGGGATTGTTTCCATTATAAATGGATACCCACATCAGGCTGATCACTGCAACAGGAACCGAAAACTCCAGTACAATTCCGGTAATATAATTAATATTTTCCGGAAAAAACAGAAGACCCACACCATAGGCGGTCACCGGAATCAGAATATGTAAAACCAGAAACATCAGGATCAGAGGAAGTGGCCGTTTAAATACATTTGCTATATCCCGGAACCTGGATTTCAGTGCTCCGATAAAGGTCATAAAAGCAAAAACATAGGTGACATAAGGTACACCATGCCTTGCAATATCCGGAAAAAGTACGCCCACCATAAGGCAGACCGGCGTTACAAAGGGCATCCATTTTTCCATAAAGCTGTTAAATTTATTGAGCATATTACACCTCGGCTTTTTCGTATGATTTTTTTACAGTTTACCACAAAAAAGTGTAAGGGCAATGGTGAAATGAAAAAAAATTGCAGTAAAAAGAGAGACCATCTTGTGCGGATTGGTCTCTCTTTTATGTAGGATATTATTTTTTAATCTCCGGCTGGAATTCTTTTACATCTTTGGCAATCTCGCCGCTTAACAGGAGCATGCAGATCAGGTTCGGGATAGCCATCAGTGCGTTGGCGATATCGGAGAAGTTCCATACCAGGCTGAGAGTCTGGGTACATCCGATATAGACTACCAGTGAAAATATGATTCTGTAGACCATATTATATTTGTGCGTTCCAAACATGTACTCGAAAGCTTTTTCACCATGATACTCCCAGCCAAGGATGGTGGAAAAAGCGAATAATGCGATGCCGATGGTTACCAGCCAGCCGCCTGCAGATCCCAGGACAGTTTCGAATGCTGCGATAGTAACGTCAGAGCCTGTGAGAAGTTCTCCGGCTGCATTTGTTGTTCCAAGTACTCCGGAGGAGGCAATTGCCAGTCCGGTGATGGTACATACAACAATAGTATCCCAGAAGGTTCCGGTCATGTTTATATAGCCCTGGCGTACAGGATTATCTGTGGTTGCTGCGGCTGCTGTGATGGCTGCAGAGCCCATACCTGCTTCATTGGAGAAGACACCACGTGCAACACCGAATCTCATGGCATTCATCATGGAAGCAACGATGGAACCGCAAAGTCCGCCGCCCACTGCTTTTACGGAGAAAGCCATTTTGAAGATCATGGCTAGACCGGAAGGCAGATTGGAAATATTTCCAATGATTACGATCAGACCGCAGATAACGTAAAAGATTGCCATGGTAGGAACAACAACAGCGGAAACTTTGGAGATGGATTTGATTCCGCCTACAATGATGACCAGGGATAAAACGGTGATCACAACTCCGGAAATCTGTGTCGGCACATTAAATGTGGAGTGAAGTGCGCTGGCAATGGAGTTGCCCTGTGTCATGTTTCCGATACCAAAGGAGGCGATAACAGCAAAAAGTGCAAACAGCCATGCAAGAATGGCACCAAAGGTTTTGTTTTTCAGTCCTTTTTTCATGGTGTACATAGGACCGCCGCTCATTTCGCCTTTTGCATTAACTTCACGATATTTGATGGCCAGCATACATTCACTGAATTTGGAGGTCAGACCGAAGGCTGCGGAAATCCACATCCATACCAGAGCTCCGGGACCACCGGAAACCATGGCTGTGGCAACACCGACGATATTTCCGGTACCGATGGTGGCTGCCAGTGCGGTTGTCAGTGCGGAAAAAGGTGATACATCTCCCTGTCCGCGGCTCTTGGTGCGGGCCTCCTTGCTGAGTGTGCTTTTCAGTGCATAGCCAAGGTTACGCCATGTAAGAAATCTGGTGCGCACAGTCAGGAAGATACCGGTTCCGACCAACAGGATCAGCATCACAGGTCCCCAGACAAAGTCATCAATTCTGGTAACAATTTCGTTTAAAGAATCCATAAATCGTTCCCTCCCTCATAAATTTTATACTTTACCTTTATTTCAGAACTTATAAAGACATTACTTATTTGGGTATGATTAGTTATTTTTCTTCTGAAAAGCAAAAAGAGCCATGTTGTGAACAACATCGCTCTTTTCTGGTAAGTATTAATTTACTGTATTATAAGCTTGTTTTGCCTGGATTGTCAATACAATTTCTTTATAAAATACTTCGAAGATTTACAGAGCTGAATATCCGTAGCTGCTGACAATGGCATCGATTTTCTGCTGCCTCTGACACATTGGACATTTTGTAGATGAATAGGAATGATAGTCCGGTATATCTTTGGTGTTAAAAATAGAATATACAGGGAGAGAAGCCACGCTGTCTACTCTGCTGAATATGGCTGCGATACCTCTGATAGTGCCTCCGTAATACAGAATGCTCTCGATTGCTTTGGACAAAGTAGAGCCTGTGGTAATCGAACCATTGAGGATCAGTACATTTTTGCCCTTGATCATTGGCTGAAAATTATCACGGAAGATAATCTGTCCGGAATTGCTGGATTCAGGAGTAATCACGTAGATCGTCTGATGAGCATTCAGGGAAAAAATGCCGGCTTTGGTAAGTTCTTCAGAAAGATATGCGCCAATTACTTCCAGTCCGTCCATACAGATAATGGTATCAACAGGAGTAGATACTTCATAATTAGCAGCCAGTTCGTGAGCAATATTCTGTGCTTCGGCAGTTCTGGATTTCATAGTTGTAAGATCCAGATAGTGAGTGATATGTGACTGAGATGTGACGAAATGTCCGGGAATTACCTTCAGCTGAATGCGGCTGTCACCACGGGCGTAGATTTTTGTCATGTTTTCCAGATTCATAAGAATACCTCCCTCGTTGAAAAAAACGTGTAACTGTTCAGTAGCTTTGCGGTTAGCAGACCATTGAACAGTTATAAATCAGTACACTAATCTTATAAAACATTGTAGCATTGTTTTGCCAAAAAATAAATAATATTGTACAAAATCAATAAAAAATTATGCGATATGTATGAAGATTGTTAATAAAATACCAAAAAACATATAACGATGATCCCCTGGTGCATTGATGGAAGTATTATTTACGAGGGTTGCTATAGATTGGTTGTGAGTTATGGAGAATGGAATAAACAGTGATGGGTGTGGAAATGGGAAACAGAAGAGAATATTCTATAGAAGTAATATATGTGAAATGATATAATGATTTTCAGTCTATTATTGACTGTCAGAAAAAGAGAAAAGATGAGATAAAAAATGTATACAGCAGAACGAATAGAAGAATTGGGTGAAAATAGGAGCCTGATAAAAGTGACAGATTAACAGCCTGATATTTTGACTGCGAAAAGTGAATAATCATAAGAAAATCTTAAGAATTTGTCCCTTTCATATTAAGAAGCTTCGATTATTCTAATATCAGAAATACAAAATAAGAAGCCGGGATGTCTGTACATGAGAGATCTCAGACAGGCATTTCGGATGATGAGGGAGGTGTGTAAAGTGGCGAATATTCTGGTCTGTGATGATGATAAAGACATTGTAGAGGCAATCAGTATTTATCTGGAGCAGGAAGGCTATACGGTCCTGAAGGCATACGACGGTGTGGAGGCGATTAACGCATTGCGCAGTCAGTCGGTGGATCTGCTGATCATAGATATTATGATGCCGAAGCTGGATGGCATCCGGGCTACTTTGAAGATAAGGGAAGAAAATCCTCTTCCGATCATTATTCTTTCTGCGAAATCAGAGGATGCAGATAAGATCCTTGGATTAAATGTAGGGGCAGATGATTATGTAACCAAGCCCTTTAATCCCCTGGAACTGGTGGCGAGGGTGAAATCACAGCTTCGAAGATATACAAGGCTGGGAGCAGCAATACCTGTGGAGAATGCTCATATCTACGAGACAGGAGGTCTGAGCATAAACGATGACCTGAAGGAAGTCAGGGTGGACGGTGATGTAGTGAAGCTGACACCGATTGAGTACAATATCCTGCTTCTGTTGATGAAAAACCAGGGAAGGGTATTTTCCATTAATCAGATTTACGAAAACATCTGGAATGAGGAAGCAGTTGCTGCAGATAATACGGTGGCAGTGCATATCCGGCATATCAGAGAAAAAATTGAGATTAATCCAAGAGAGCCAAGATACCTGAAGGTTGTGTGGGGGCTTGGATATAAGATTGAAAAAATTTAACCGAATCAAGTAGCGAAGCGGATGATTTTATCCGCTTGACAAAGCAATAAATTAAATAAAAAAGGAAAGGGACAAACATTATGAAGGGAAAAGGATACAGAAGCAGTTCTGTCAAGGCAATCTGGATCGTGATCGCGCATCTGGCAGCAGTTGCAGCAGCAGTCTGTGCAGCTATGTTTGTGATGATCTATCAGACTGGAATCCGCCTGGATGACAGAGGCAAAAGTTACACAGAATCAGAAGCATTTGAGAAACAGGTCAGCAACAGAGGATCAGATATTCTGGTCAGTCTGGCAGCGCAGGATGACATTAACTATCTGAAAAATGCTGGTTCATCGGCAGTGATCGATTTGGCAGAATTTGAGGAAAAAGGAAACACCCGTGATTCCATCAGAGACCTTTCTCTGAAAAATACTTCCGGGCTTGCGTACTCTGTAAGTGATCTTCTGGAGTGGGGAAAAGACTGGGAGGCAAACTATTATGAAGGTGTTTATGACGAAGATTCACAGGTCATAAGATGTGAATCTTCTGACGGAACCAGCCACTATTTTTATCGGACTGACTTTAAAAAGATGGTGGCAGATGGAACACTGAAAATTAATTACAATACAGATTTTCTTGAAGAAGATGATTTCGAATCAAAGACCGAGTCCGAGAAACTGGATACCGTAGCAGATGAACTTTATTACAGATATACCTCACAATCAGAGAATATCGGCAACGTTACGGATACCAGAACAAACATAGAATATCCGGGATGTTTTTTCGTAGAACTGAGTCAGCTGGACGAGAAATTTGCACCACAGGGAGCTGAGAATATCCTGGATGCGGTAAACAAAAGCACGGAATGGAATGGGAGACTGGAGGATGCATATAAGGAGTTATTCACACTTCTGGACTGCATCCGTGCCATACAGTCAGATGAACAGTTCAATGATTATGAAACATCACTGGCATCCGTCTTTCACAGCGTGGGAGACTATACCGAAGGGAGTACCAACCTCACATATCTTTTCGCAGATAAAGAAACACAGACAATCTATACAAATAAAAAAGCGTACAGCAGTTACGCACAGCTGGAGCAGAACCTTGAGAAAATATTTAAGGAAAAAGCATATGCAGTTGTTTACCCGGAATTAAGTAAGTGTGTTACAAATATTCCAGATGCAGATCTGCAGGTGTGGAATCATACCATTGATCAGAGCTTTGACACAAAGAATTTTGTATTTGCAGTTTCGGTTGATACGAAATTTTCTGTGGCAGATTCCATGGCTGATGAGGCAGAGAACTATGAGACATATTCAAAGCTTATGTTTCCGATGCTGGCAGGAGCAATCTTTGGAAGTGTGCTCTGGCTGATCGGCATGGTGTGGCTGACTGTGACAGCAGGAAGGAAACCGGAGGATGAAGAAATCCATCTCAATGGATTTGACAGATGGTATACAGAAATCGCGGCAGGAGCAGTGATCGGTATATGGCTGGCAGGAATGATCATATCGGGAACTTTGATCGCCAACTCATCATTGGGTTACAGTCATGTAGTAGTGACAGTGATTGTTACCTGTCTCATATGTGGAACTTATACAATGGCATGGTTTTTGATCGGATATCTCAGCCTGGTAAGAAGAATAAAAGCAGGAACCTTATGGAAAAACAGTCTGATTAGAACAGTTCTGAAATGGATTGGAAAATGCAGTGGGAAGCTTGCCGATTTTGCTAGAGCTTTTTCCAGAAATACAGCAGAAAAAATAAAAGTTCTGCTTGTGGGAGGTGCATTTTTATTTTTGCAGTTCCTGATCATCGGCTGCGTATTCAGTGGTGCAGGAGTATTCCTGCTGGCATTGATGGCTGTAGATGTGGCTGTTATGATTTTCGCCATCAGAAAAGCGGACGGACTGGATCTTATTATGGATGGTCTGAAAAAAATAAGCGATGGAGAACTGCAGTATAAGATCAAAACAGATACACTTACCGGAAAACAGAAGGTGATGGCAGAATATATCAACAATATTGGAGGTGGTCTGGATGCTGCTGTGGAAAACAGCCTGAAAAAAGAAAGAATGCAGACAGAGCTGATCACAAATGTTTCCCATGACCTGAAAACACCTCTGACTTCCATTATCAATTATGTAGATCTGATGAAACGGGAAAATCCGACAGATCCGAAAATACAGGAATATTTACGTATCCTGGATGAGAAATCTCAGAGACTGAAGGTGCTCACAGAGGATGTGGTAGAGGCATCCAAGGCAAGCACCGGAAACATTAAGCTGGAGATGAATGATATTGATTTTGTGGAAATGGTGCAGCAGGTGATCGGAGAATTTGAAGAGAAATTCCAGGAAAAGAATCTGACTATGATGGTACATTTCACAGATGAACCCTCCATTATTTACGCAGACGGTCAGAGAATGTGGCGTGTTCTGGAAAACGTATTCGGCAATGTTGTGAAGTACGCAATGGAGGGCACCAGAGTTTATGCAGAGATCAGCAACAGAAATAAAAAAGTAACCTTTTCCCTGAAAAATATTTCAGCACAGCCTTTGAATATCTCTGCGGATGAACTGACAGAACGATTTATCAGAGGAGATGTGGCGAGAAATACAGAAGGAAGCGGACTGGGACTCTCTATCGCAAAGAGCCTGACAGAGCTGCAGGGAGGTGAGTTTAAGCTATACCTGGATGGGGATTTGTTTAAGGTAATGATCACATTTGTAGCAAAGAATTACAGTAAATAATATAACGTAGAACAAAGATAAGGCATAGGCCAGTTTATAAAAACTGTTTTATGCCTTATACTTTTGGCTTGTTATAATAATAGAAAAGAAGTATATTAAAAAATCATAGCGACATAAGAAAAGGGGACATAAAAAATGAATTACAGTTTTAACAGCAGAGTCAGATACAGTGAGACAGGTGAGAATGGCAAACTGACATTACCGGGTGTTTTGAATTATTTTCAGGATTGCTGTACATTTCATGCGGAGTCTGTCGGGCTTGGAGGAGATGTGCTGAAGGCAAGAGACAGAGCATGGGTTCTTTCTTCCTGGCAGGTAATTGTGGATGAATATCCTGCTATGGGAACGGAAATCAGAATCACGACAGCACCTTATGATTTCAAAGGATTCATGGGTATGCGTAATTTCACCATAGAAACAATGGATGGGAAGAAGCTTGCCTGGGCGAACTCCAACTGGACACATCTGGCCATCAGTACAGGGATTCCGGTGAGACTGACACCTGCAGATACAGACAATTACATACTCGGCGAAAAGCTGGAAATGGATTATGCACCGAGGAAAATCAAACTTCCGGATGACATGACTTCACAGGAATCATTCACAGTGCAGAAGCATCATCTTGACACTAATCATCATGTAAACAACTGTCAGTATATCTGTATGGCAGAAGATTTCCTGCCGGAAGATTTCAAAGTATACCAGATGCGTGCAGAGTATAAGATGCAGGCAAAACTTGGAGATATAATCTGCCCGAAAGCAAAAGCAGAAACAGGAAAGGTAATCGTATCGCTTGATAACACAGACGGAAAAGCATACGCAATTATAGAATTTCAGCAAAAATAACGGTAAAAATCTTTCGGACAGGATAAATAGCAGGACAGAATTGACAAATATATTTCTGAAACAAGAAGTGGTTTTGTGAGAGATTTTTCTGAGAAATTGTTTACAAACCACATAAAACAATATATAATGCACTTGTAAACAACAAGAAACAACGTATTGCTAAAAATAAACAACATAAAACCACAAAGAGCGGAGGAAATATATATTATGAAAATTTTGGAATCTAAATTCGTACAGGGATTTATCAAAATGGCAAATGATGGTTATCTTCAGGGATGGCATGAGAGAAACGGCGGAAACTTAAGCTATCGTCTGAAACCGGAGGAAGTAGAGATGATCCGCCCCCGTCTGAATACACCTGGAGAATGGACACCGATCGGGGTAGAGGTTCCTGGTCTGGCAGGGGAGTTTTTCCTTGTAACAGGAAGCGGTAAATATTTCAGAAATATTATCGTGGATCCCGAAGTATGTCTTGCGATCATTGAACTGGATGAGACAGGAACAAATTACAGAATCCGTTGGGGCCTGGTTGAGGGCGGCAGACCTACCAGTGAGCTTCCTACTCATCTGATGAATCATGAAGTGAAGAAGAAACTGACAAACGGAAAACATCGTGTTATTTATCATGCACATACAACAAATACAATTGCTCTGACATTTGTTCTGCCACTGGATGATAAGATCTTTACAAGAGAGTTATGGGAATCTGCTACAGAGTGCCCGGTTGTATTCCCGGACGGCGTAGGTGTTGTCGGCTGGATGGTACCGGGTGGAAGAGAAATTGCCATAAAAACAGCAGAATTAATGAAGAAATATGATGTTGTTATCTGGGCACATCATGGAATGTTCTGCTCAGGTGAAGATTTTGACCTGACATTTGGTCTGCTCCATACGGTAGAAAAATCTGCAGAGATCCTGGTGAAGATTCTTTCTATGACTCCAAATAAACTTCAGACTATTACACCGGACAATTTCCGTTCACTTGCAAAAGATTTCAAGGTAAGTCTGCCTGAAGAGTTTCTGTATGAGAAACAGTGAAATAATCAACATACAAGTTGGTACATGTACCGTACAAGTGCTATAATACAGATATTAAGAGATTTTCCGGGTGGGATATGCAGAAAAAAGCCGGAACATCTGAAAGCTGTTGTAAAAGAATATCTGAAAAGCAAAAGGAGAGGTACGAATCATGCTGGAGAAATTAAAAGAGGAAGTTTACAAAGCAAACATGGATCTTCCAAAATACGGACTTGTTACATTTACATGGGGAAATGTAAGCGGAATCGACAGAGAATCAGGACTTTTTGTTATCAAACCAAGTGGAGTTGACTATGATCTGCTGACACCGGATGATATGGTTGTTGTAGACCTGAATGGAAATAAGGTAGAAGGAAAATACAATCCATCTTCTGATACAGCAACTCATGTAGAACTGTACAAAGCATTCCCGAATATCGGAGGAGTTGTACATACACATTCTTCATGGGCAACAAGCTGGGCACAGGCCGGAAGAGCAATCCCATGTTATGGAACCACACATGCAGATTATATTTATGGTGAAGTTCCATGTGCACGCTGCCTGGAAGGCAAGGAATTTGAAGAATATGAGAAAAACACAGGACTTCTGATCGTAGACCTGTTTAAGGACAAAGATTATGAAGCAGTACCTGCAGTACTTTGCAAAAACCATGGACCATTTGCATGGGGTAAGGATGCTCATGAAGCAGTACATAATGCAGTTGTTCTTGAGGAAGTTGCCAAGATGGCATCCCGCTGTGAGCTGATCAATCCACAGGTAAAACCTGCACCACAGGATCTGCAGGATAAGCACTACTTCAGAAAACATGGTGCAAATGCATACTATGGACAGGGAAATAAATAATTGCTGATCTGAAAATAAAAGATATGAACTTGTTAAAGATATAAAAAATCTCCCGGATAAGAGTAAGCGCTTCTCTTATCCGGGAGATTTTTTGTAGCAGAAGAAACAAGGAAAATTCTTCTGCCATATTGCAGAAAGTCCGGGCAATTTTCTGCAACTTTATCGAAGGAGGAGAACGTTTCAGGGCAGACCGTTAGCATGAATGCAAAAGATGTCATGATCCTTGAAAGATAATAACAGCTGAACTTTAATATTGTATGGTTCGTTTAATTTGCAGTAAACGGGACAGCAACATTTTATTTTGCACCTTAACAATTACATATATTTACCTTATAATGAACTCATAAGAAAATGCAAGAAATTAGGTTGATATATCGGAATAGTAACAGTAAGGATTTCAGACAACCGGAGGAAATGCATATGAAAGAGCAGCAGGAAAAAATAAGAGTATTAGATCCACATATAATACTGATATTATTTATATCAGCGTTTGTATTCGGCATAGGAATGCTGATGATTTTCCTGGAAAGAAAGGAAATAAGAACAGAGGGATATGAATTTATAATTTTTAGTGTGGAAATATTAATGTTGCTGTTAATCTTGTATTATATGAGAACTGTTGTGCTGAGCAGAGAAGGCTGTACGGTATCCTGGCTGTTTTGGAAGAGAAATTATAAATGGGAAGAGCTTGCTGTTATCAGAGAGGATGTCTGGTATACATATGGTAAAGGAGGGAGCATACGTTATCAGGGGATTGTATTTTCCAAATATGCAGTAAATAAGAAGAAAAAGAAATATACTACCAGGATGATCGTTGATGCGTTTCCGCTTTCAGATTGTTTTTACATTACTTTTGATGAACATGGCAATGTTTTTTCTTATAAATTAGAAAAAGGAAAAAAGCAAGTTATTAGAAAAATGTACGTAAATGTTCGTGAAAAAAGAAGGAATGGGGAGTGGAGGCAGAAAAAGGAGAGGGAATAAAAGAAGAAGAAAAACAAAGACAATATGATGAAATGATAGAATTGAGGAGGCAACAAAGAAAAAAAATTCAAAGCAAAGGAGCAGACTGTACAAATTTAAAAGAATATCAGCAAGAAGTAATAAAGATCAGAGATTTTTTGCAGATAACCATGGTAATACTTATTACGGTACTGCTTATTTGGACAGGGCTGTCTGCTGAAGAGGGAGAAAGAATTCCAATATTGATTCTTGAGTTTTTGATTGATGCACCATTATTGTTTTTCTCTTCAAAAGTCGTAACATTAAGTAAAGAAGGCTGCAAAATATCGTATCTGTTTTTCAAAAAAATGTATAAATGGGAAGAACTTGAAATTATACGTGAAGATTATTTTCCAAGTTTCCGAGACAGGAGAAGCAGAGGGATTGTTTTTTCTAAAAGAAAAAAGAATAAAGCAGGATATATATATACAACACGGGAAATTGTAGGATCAGGTCATATTTTAGAGTGTTTTTATATTGTTCTTGATGCAGATGGAAATATACATTTATATAAGCGTCTGGCAGCAAAGGATGGCAAAACAAAACTGAGAAAAGTAGCTGTAAATATTCCCCAAAAATTAGCGGAATGGGGAGTAGAAATGGAAAAAATGATGAAATATACAGGAGGAACTTATGATTTATAAGAAGATTGAAATTGCAGTAGACGGATATAAAGAAACTGCAGATTTATACACTTATTTTCTGGATAATTCCATTGAAATGCATATCAACAGAAAGCGTCCGGTAGTTGTGATCTGCCCGGGAGGCGGGTATGCTATGACTTCTGACAGAGAAGCAGAACCGATCGCCATGCAGTATCTGGTAAGGGGATATCATGCAGTGATCCTGCGCTATAGCGTAGAACCTGCCAGATATCCACTGGCACTCTTGCAGCTTGCGAAGTCTGTTGCTTTTTTAAGAAAAAATGCTGTAGAGTTTCATATTGATACGAATAAAATTGTTCTGCAGGGCTTTTCCGCAGGTGGTCATCTGGCAGCAAGTCTTGGCGTTTTCTGGAAGAAAGATTTTATTGCACAGACACTTGGGGTAACTTCTGATATGGTGAAACCAAATGGTATGATCTTAAGTTATCCGGTGATCACTTCCGGTGAGTTTGCACATACAGGTTCCTTTGAATGCTTGCTTGGAGAGGATTATAATGATCTTGATAAGAGAAAAGAACAGTCTCTGGAATTCCAGGTATCTAAAGATACACCAACCACATTCCTGTGGCATACAGTGACAGATGATTGTGTTCCTGTAGAGAATTCTCTGTTGTTCTTCAATGCGTTGCGCAAATTTGAAATTCCGGTAGAAATGCATCTTTATCCGGTTGGCGGACATGGTTTAAGTCTTGCAAACGAAGAGACAAGCCACGAAGACGGCGGCTGTGTACAGAAAGAATGCCAGTCCTGGATGGAACTGGCGTGCAAGTGGATGCAGAATATATAATAAACGATAAAGAATCTGTCTGAGTGTATGTGAAATCGAGTTGGAATAAAATACATCCTGATCTATAGTGAACAGTAACGTAAAATAAGATAATAAAAAATAATAAGGCGGCATTGTGCCGCCTTTATTATTTATGTTATACTGAAATATAAAGCTAATGTCAGAGGATGATGAAAGTATAGTATATTTTTAATTTTCTTTAAAAAGATACTATCACAACAGAAATGGAGATTATATGATAGAGTTAGGAAAAAAACAGAAATTAACAGTAGTAAAGTCCGTAGATTTCGGTGTATATCTGGGTGAGGATATGCAGGCAGATGCAAAGAACCGTGTTCTTCTTCCGTCCAGACAGGTTCCGGAAGGAACAAAGGAAGGCGACAGCATTGAAGCATTTATCTACAAGGATTCTCAGGATCGTCTTATTGCAACAACAAAAGAACCGAAGCTTCAGGTAGGTCAGACAGCAGTTCTGAAAGTCTCTCAGGTAACAAGGATTGGTGCATTCCTTGACTGGGGACTGGAGAAAGACCTTCTGCTTCCATATCATGAACAGACTCTGAAAGTAAGAGAGGGAGAAGATGTGCTGGTAGCACTCTATATTGACAAGAGCAGTCGTCTCTGCGCAACTATGAAGGTTTATCATTATCTTTCCACCAGAACTCCTTATGTAGTGGGAGATATGGTGAAGGGCCGTGTTTATGAGATCAGCGACAGATTCGGTGTATTTGTGGCAGTTGATGATAAATATTCTGCACTGATCCCTGCAAGAGAAGCCAAGGGAAAATACCGCCCGGGCAAGATCCTTGAGCTGCGTGTCAGCGAAGTAAAAGAAGACGGAAAAATGAACGTCACAGATCGTCAGAAAGCATATCTTCAGATCAATGAGGATGCGGAGAATGTCCTTGAAGTGATCAATGAATTTGCAGGTGTTCTTCCATTTGATGACAAGGCATCACCGGAAGTGATCCAGCGAGAATTTGGTTTGAGCAAAGGGGCATTTAAACGTGCCATTGGTCATCTGATGAAGGAAGGCAAAGTAGAGATTAAGGACAAGAGAATCTACGCGAAATAGTAACAGACAAGTAAGTCCCCACCCAATGCTTATTGCTTTTCGCAATTGAAGCATGGGACTTACCTGATTCAGTTAAATTTATAAAAATATGCTGCGATAAAATTGCAGATATCAGAACAGGAGAGAAATAGAGTTGGAGTTTACACATCTTCACGTCCATACAGAATACAGTCTGCTGGATGGTTCTAATAAGATAAAAGAATATGTAGCCCGTGTCAAAGAGCTTGGCATGGACAGTGCGGCGATCACAGATCATGGAGTTATGTATGGTGTGATTGATTTTTATCGTGCAGCAAGAGCCGAGGGAATCAATCCGATTCTGGGATGTGAGGTTTATGTAGCTCCAGGTTCCAGATTTGACCGTGAAGCAGGAAGCGGCGAAGACAGATATTACCACCTGGTTCTTCTGGCAGAGAATAATCAGGGTTATGCAAATCTGATGAAAATTGTGTCCAAGGGTTTTACAGAAGGATTCTATTATAAACCGCGAGTAGATCTTGCGGTATTAAAAGAGTACCATGAAGGGATTATTGCTTTAAGTGCCTGCCTTGCAGGTGAGGTTGCCAGATATCTTCAGAGAGGCATGTATGAGGATGCAAAGGCAGCAGCTCTTCGATATCAGGATATTTTTGGCAAAGGGAATTTCTTCCTGGAATTACAGGATCATGGAATCCCTGCGCAGAGACTGGTAAATCAGGAACTTCTCCGTATGCACGAAGAAACAGGAATTGACCTTGTGGCAACCAATGATGTGCATTACACAAGGGCGGAGGATGCTGATCCTCATGATATTCTTCTCTGTCTGCAGACAAACAAGAAACTGGCAGACGAGGACAGAATGCGTTATGAGGGCGGCCAGTATTATGTGAAATCCCCGGAAGAAATGGCAGAACTTTTCCCATATGCTTTGGAGGCCCTGGAGAATACTCATAAGATTGCACAGAGATGTCATGTTGAGATTGAATTTGGCGTGACCAAGCTTCCAAGGTTCGATGTGCCGGATGGTCTTACATCCTGGGAATATCTGAACAAGCTATGCTTCGAGGGACTGGAGGAACGTTATCAGCCGGTTACAGAGGAATTAAAAGCTCGTCTGAATTACGAATTATCTACTATAAAAAATATGGGCTACGTGGATTACTTCCTTATAGTATGGGATTTTATCAAATATGCCCGCGATCATGACATTATGGTAGGACCGGGACGTGGCTCTGCAGCGGGAAGTCTGGTTGCTTATACCTTGGGCATCACACAGCTTGATCCTATTCGCTATGATCTGCTCTTTGAGCGATTTCTGAATCCGGAACGAGTATCCATGCCTGATATTGACGTTGATTTCTGCTTCGAAAGAAGGCAGGAGGTTATTGAATATGTCCGCCGTAAATATGGGGATGATTGTGTGGTTCAGATCGTTACTTTTGGTACGTTGGCAGCCCGTGGTGTGATCCGGGATGTGGGCCGTGTACTGGATATGCCTTATGCACAGGTGGATTCCATTGCGAAAATGATCCCGCAGGAATTAAATATTACTATAGATAAAGCCCTTACTATGAACCCTGAGCTGAAAAAAGCATATGAAGAGCAGGATGAAATTCATTATCTGATCGATATGGCAAGACGTCTGGAGGGACTTCCAAGACATACTTCCATGCATGCGGCAGGTGTTGTTATCAGCCAGAAGGACGTATCAGAATATGTACCGCTTTCCAGAGCATCAGACGGGTCTATTGTCACTCAGTTTACCATGACAACACTGGAAGAATTGGGACTTTTGAAAATGGACTTCCTGGGACTTCGTACCCTGACTGTGATCCAGAATGCAGTAAAACTGATCCAGAAGGATGCAGGAGTGACTCTGGATATGCAGAAAATCAATTATGATGATAAAAAGGTTTTGGATTCCCTTGGCACCGGTCGTTCTGATGGTGTATTTCAGCTTGAAAGTGCGGGAATGAAAAATTTCATGAAGGAACTGAAGCCTCAGAGTCTGGAAGATGTGATCGCAGGAATTTCTCTTTACCGCCCGGGCCCCATGGATTTTATCCCTCAGTATATCCGGGGCAAAAACCGTCCGGATACCATCCGTTACGACTGCCCTCAGCTGGAGCCGATCCTGAAGCCTACTTATGGGTGTATTGTCTATCAGGAACAGGTTATGCAGATCGTTCGTAACCTGGCAGGTTATACTCTGGGCCGAAGCGACCTGGTGCGCCGTGCAATGTCCAAAAAGAAGGCCTCTGTCATGGAAAAAGAGCGCCAGAACTTTGTTTATGGAAATGAAGCGGAGGGAGTTCCCGGATGTATTGCAAATGGAATTGATGAGGCAACGGCAAATAAAATCTATGATGAAATGATTGATTTCGCCAAATATGCTTTTAATAAGTCCCATGCAGCAGCCTATGCAGTTGTTTCCTATCAGACTGCATATCTGAAATATTACTATCCTGTGGAATTTATGGCAGCATTAATGACATCGGTTATTGATTTTCCCAATAAGGTTGCAGAATATATTTTGGTCTGCAGACAGATGGGGATTAAGATCCTGCCGCCGGATGTGAACTGTGGAATGTACGGATTCTCTGTAGATAACGGTGCGATCCGATATGGTCTGTCCGCTATAAAGAGTGTGGGACGTCCGGTTATTGAAAGCCTGGTAAGAGAGAGGGAAGAGAACGGACAATATCGTTCCCTGAAGGATTTTATGGAACGAAACTCTCCGCAGATGAATAAGCGAGCAGTAGAAAACTTTATCAAAGCAGGTGCGCTGGATTGCCTGGATGGTAACCGCCGCCAGAAAATGCTGGTTTATCAGAAGATTTCCGACAACATCAGTCAGGAGAAGAAGAATTCACTGGCCGGACAGATGAGCCTTTTTGATCTGGTAAGCGAGGAGGACAAGAAAGAATTTGAAATCCGTATGCCCGATGTGGAGGAATTCGGAAAAGAGGAACTTCTGGGATATGAGAAGGAAGTTCTGGGAATCTACCTCAGTGGTCATCCTCTGGAAAATTACCGGGAAATGATGGAGAAAACCATTTCTGCGAAAACCTCGGATTTTCAGCAGGATGAAGAAACAAATCTTCCGAAAGTCATGGATGGTCAGAAAGTAATTATCGGTGGAATGATTACGGATAAAACCATCAAATATACAAAGAATAATAAGGTTATGGCATTCCTCACAGTGGAGGATCTGGTAGGAACAGTGGAGGTAGTTGTGTTCCCCAGAGATTATGAGAAAAGTCAGCAGTTCCTGAATGAAGAAGGCAGAGTATTTATTCAGGGCAGAGTATCTGCAGAGGACGATCGCGCCAGTAAACTGATCCTTGAAAAAATCCGTCCCTTTGACAATATGCCAAGGGAAATCTGGATACAGTTTGACAATAAAGAAAGCTACACACAGCAATCTCAGGAACTGCTTGCAGACCTCAGACGTTCACCGGGTGACAGTGCTGTTGTGATCTACCTGAAAGACGTAAAGGCCATAAAGAAGCTTCCGGTTGGATATCATGCACAAATTCAGGACTCATGGCTGAACTATATGTACGAAAAATATGGTAAAACCAATGTTAAAGTTGTAGAAAGAGGATTGAAAAACTTATAGAAATGCGCTAAACTATACCCGGATATGTGTATAGTAAAAATGAGATAGATTCAGAAGATGGAGGAAGAAAAGATGGCAGAAAACAAGATAAAAACCATTGGTGTCCTTACCAGCGGTGGTGACGCACCTGGAATGAATGCTGCAATTCGTGCAGTTGTCAGAAGAGGTTTAAGCAATGGATTAAATGTAAAAGGTATTCTGAAAGGATACAATGGTCTGTTAAACGAAGAGATTATTGACATGAGCGCAAAAGATGTATCTGATACAATCGAGCGTGGAGGTACAATCCTTTATACAGCACGTTGTGCAGAATTCCGTACAGAAGAAGGCCAGAAACGTGGAGCAGAGATCTGCAGAAAACATGGAATCGACGGACTTGTTGTCATCGGTGGTGACGGATCCTTCGCAGGTGCTCAGAAGCTTGCGAATCTCGGAATCAATACAATCGGTCTTCCCGGAACAATCGACCTTGACATTGCATGTACAGAATATACCATCGGATTTGATACAGCTGTAAACACAGCAATGGAAGCAATTGATAAAGTACGTGATACTTCCACTTCTCATGAGAGATGCAGTATCATCGAGGTTATGGGACGTGGTGCAGGATATATTGCTCTGTGGTGCGGTATTGCCAACGGTGCTGAGGACGTTCTGGTTCCTGAGAAATATGACTATGATGAGCAGAAGCTGATCAATAACATTATCGAGAGTCGTAAGAAAGGCAAAAAGCATCACATCATCATCAATGCAGAAGGTATCGGTCATTCTGAAGCAATGGCAAAACGTATCGAAGCTGCCACAGGTATCGAAACACGTGCTACAATCCTTGGACACATGCAGCGTGGTGGAAGCCCGACATGTAAAGACCGTGTATATGCATCTATGATGGGTGCCCTGGCTGTAGACCTTCTTGTTGCAGGCAAGACATGCCGCGTTGTCGGATATCGTCACGGTGAATTCGTAGACTTCGATATCAATGAAGCACTTGCTATGCAGAAAGGTATCTCTGACTATCAGTGGGAAGTATGCCAGTCACTTTCTCATAACTATGATAAAAACAACAAATAACAAATGAATAAAAAGATGCAGTTATATAACAGACTGCATAAATTAAATACTGCTCAGATAATTACCCTCGGTTTTGCGGGGGTGATTATCTTAGGGGGATTACTTCTGTGGCTGCCGTTTTGTACGGCACCCGGATACCACACATCTTTTACAGATGCCATGTTTACCGCAACCACAAGTATATGTGTAACAGGGCTTGTGACAGTTGTTACGGCAACTCACTGGACTCTGGCAGGCAAGATTATTATTCTTGTTCTGATCCAGATCGGAGGTGTGGGACTGATTTCCCTGGGCAGTATTATTTTTATAAGTCTGAGAAAGAAAATATCGCTGAGGAACCGGCGTGTTATCCAGGAGTCCTATAATATGGACAGAATGGGTGGGATGGTCAGGCTGGTGAAGAAAGTTCTGATCTGTGTGTTTGGAGCAGAAGGAATCGGTGCAGTGTGTTATGCAGTTCGATTTATTCCGCAGTTCGGTCTGGCAAAAGGTCTGGGATACTCTGTTTTTACGGCAGTATCTGCATTCTGTAATGCTGGTATTGATCTTCTGGGAGAGGACAGCCTGGCTCAGTATGTTACTGATCCGATCGTAAACTTTACAAGTGTAGGACTGATCATTATGTCAGGTCTTGGGTTTGTGGTCTGGTGGGATATCTGGGATAAGATCAAACGAGTCATCAGAGGGAAACTTCCTGTGGAACGTGTGTTTAAAAATCTTCGTCTTCACAGTAAGATTGTGTTGATGATGACGCTGATACTTGTTGTGGGCGGTACAGTACTGATCTTTCTGTTTGATCATGGAAATCCGGAAAGTATCGGGACATATTCGCCGGGAACGAAGTGGATGGCATCTTTGTTCCAGTCAGTTACCACAAGAACAGCCGGATTTTTCACTGTAAGCCAGGAGAGATTTTCCAATGCAACTTATATGCTGTGCCTGATATTGATGTTGATCGGCGGTTCCCCTATGGGAACAGCAGGTGGAATTAAGACAACAACAGTTGCGGTCCTTCTGCTGAGTCTGAAATCCAATCTTCAGGGAAAACGGGATGTGGAAGCACACCACAGGAGAATCAGAGACAGCTATATCCGTTCTGCCATCGTAGTGACAGGTATGGCACTTACAGTACTTATTTTCATGAGTATGCTGTTGTGTGCAGTCATGCCGGAAGCACCAACAGAAGATGTTATTTATGAAATTACATCTGCGGTTGCAACGGTAGGACTTAGCAGAGGGCTGACCCCCTGCCTGAATACAGCAGGCAAATGGATCGTGATCCTGACTATGTATCTGGGAAGAATCGGTCCACTGACTCTGGGAACTGCAGTGACTGTACGTGCACAGAAAATGCCGGCAGATTCACATCTGGCAGAAGAAGATATTATGATCGGATAGTAAAGGTTCGGTAGTCAGACGGATATTCGCAGAGGATAACGAATACATGTTCAGAAAGAGAAATGAGGAAGAAAATGAAGAACAAATCTTATGCAGTGATCGGTCTTGGGCAGTTCGGGATGACGGTAGCCCTTACTCTGGCAGAGGCGAACTGCGATGTACTTGCCATTGACGATAAAGATGATAATGTGCAGGATATCGCAGAGAAAGTTTCCTATGCTGTCAAGGCAGATGTGCGTGATCCGGGAATTTTGGAATCGCTTGGAGTTCAGAACGTAGATGTTGCGGTCATCGCAGTAGCCGAGAATATGGAGGCCAGTATTACAGCAACGATGCAGGTGAAAGAACTTGGAGTTCCTTTTGTCATGGCGAAGGCAATGAATTCTCTTCATGGCAGGATACTGGAGAAAATAGGGGCAGATAAGGTGATTTATCCTGAACATTCCATGGGTATCAGAGTTGCAAGAAATCTTCTCTCCAGTGGATTTGTCGATATGTTTGAGCTTTCTTCTGATTTCAGTATGGCAGAATTTAAGATCCCGCGGGAATGGATAGGAAAAACACTTCGGGAGTTGAAGGTCAGGGAAAAGTATAACATCAATCTGATCGGTCTGAAGCATGGCGATAAGATGAATATGAATGTGGCGCCGGATGAAGTGTTTCCGGCAGACTGCACAGTTGTTGCAGCAGGAGCAAACAGTGACCTGAATAAGGTTTCGGAAAATTGAGGATAAGATATGATCACCAGTGTAAATAACGGACAGGTAAAAAATATCATACAGCTGAACCAGAAAACAAAAGCCCGCAGAGAACAAGGGCTTTTTGTTGCAGAAGGAAGAAAAATGTTCGGCGAAGCACCGAAGGATTGGATCTCGAAGGTGTATGTATCAGAAGCTCTCAGCGGTGATGCAGAACTGATGGCTCAGGTGGAGAAACTTCCATATGAAATAGTAACAGATTCTGTTTTTCGACAGATGAGCGATACGCAGACGCCGCAGGGAATTATGACAGTGCTTAAGAAACCTTCCTATATAATGGAAGATATTCTCGGCGGGGAAAATCCGCTGGTTATGATCCTGGAGGATCTGCAGGATCCGGGAAATGCGGGAACTATTCTTCGTACAGGAGAGGGCGCCGGAGTAAGCGGGGTTCTTCTGACAAAGACCTGCGTGGATATCACAAACCCGAAGGTTATACGATCAACCATGGGTTCTGTCTACAGAATGCCTTTCCTATATGTGGAAAGTGTGGTATCATTAGCACAGGAACTGAAAGACAGAAATATCCGCACATTTGCGGCGCATCTGCATGGTAAGAACTCTTACGATAAGGAATCCTACACAGGAGGAACTGCTTTCCTGATCGGCAATGAGGGAAAAGGACTGACAGATGAAGCGGCAGACAGTGCTGATTGTCTGATACGGATTCCTATGTGTGGAAAAGTAGAATCTCTGAATGCTGCCATGGCATCCGGAATTCTCATGTATGAAGCTGCTCGTCAGAGACGATAGCAGACGAAAGGAGGAGTTTCATGCAGCCTTTGATCTGGCTTGGGATTCTTGCGTTATTGCTTGTTGTAGAGGCGATTACTGCAGGACTGACCACCATCTGGTTTGCCGGCGGCGCACTGGTCGCTGCTATTGCATGTTATGCAGGAGCGAACCTCACTGTACAGATATTGCTGTTTCTGTGTGTTTCATTGGTACTTCTCATCTTTACCAGACCACTGGCAATGAAGTACTTCAACAAAGAAACCATACAGACCAATGCAAACAGTCTGATTGGAAAGAAAGCAGTTGTGATTCAGGAGATTGACAATCTGGCGCAGACAGGCCAGGTTCGTATCAATGACATTGAATGGACTGCACGTTCTGCTGATGACGAAAAAATCGGCGAAGGCACCGTTGTAACGATCGAAGAGATCCGGGGTGTGAAACTTATCGTAAAACAGAATAAGGAGGATTAGTTATGGGCGTGGTTTTTCTGATAGTTATTATCGTTATTGCGGTATGGGTCCTTGCATCTTGCGTCCGCATTGTACCACAGGCATATGCAGTAATCCTGGAACGTCTGGGAGCTTATCAGGCGACCTGGAGTACAGGAATTCACTTCAAGGTTCCGTTTATTGAACGAGTAGCCAGAAAGGTAAATCTGAAGGAACAGGTAGTGGATTTTCCACCGCAGCCGGTTATCACAAAGGATAACGTAACCATGCAGATCGATACTGTCGTATTCTTTCAGATTACAGATCCGAAGCTTTATACTTACGGTGTGGAGAATCCGATCATGGCAATCGAGAATCTGTCCGCAACAACCTTAAGAAATATTATCGGTGACATGGAACTGGATGAGACACTTACATCACGTGAGACGATCAATACCAAGATGAGAGCTTCTCTTGATGAAGCTACTGATCCATGGGGAATCAAGGTCAACCGTGTGGAACTGAAGAACATTATTCCTCCGGCAGCTATCCAGGATGCAATGGAGAAACAGATGAAAGCTGAGCGTGAACGTCGTGAAGCAATCCTGATCGCAGAAGGTCAGAAGAAATCTACGATCCTTGTTGCAGAAGGTAAGAAACAATCCGCAATTCTGGATGCAGAAGCTGAGAAACAGGCAGCAATCCTCCGCGCAGAGGCTCAGAAAGAGCGTATGATCAAGGAGGCAGAAGGACAGGCTGAGGCAGTTCTGAAAGTTCAGAATGCCAATGCAGAGGGTATCCGCATGATCAGAGAGGCAGGAGCAGATGAGGCAGTTCTGACACTGAAGAGTCTGGAAGCATTTGCCAGGGCAGCAGACGGTAAGGCAACCAAGATCATTATTCCGTCGGATATTCAGGGAATCGCAGGTCTGGCAAGTTCTCTGAAAGAGATTGTAACTGATCCGAAAGCTGAGACTGATAAATAACAATATCCGTCAGAGATATAGTTGTGGAGGAAGCAGGATTATCTGTTTCCTTACATAGAAACAAAAGAAAACAGAAAGCTATTGTTCCGTGCAGAATGCATTAGGATGAACAGTAACAAATAAATGACATCGGGGAGAGAAATATCATGAATTTAAAAGGAAGAAACTTTCTGACGCTGAAAGATTTTACACCAGAGGAGATCACATATCTCATTGACTTATCCGCAGAACTCAAAGCTAAGAAAAAAGCCGGCGAGCTTCACGAATATTATAAAGGCAAAAACATTGCTCTGGTCTTCGAGAAAACAAGTACAAGAACACGCTGCTCTTTCGAAGTAGCTGCTCATGACCTTGGAATGGGAAGCACATACCTGGATCCGACAGGTTCCCAGATCGGCAAGAAAGAGAGCATCGCAGATACAGCAAGAGTTCTCGGCAGAATGTATGATGGTATCGAATATCGTGGATTTGGTCAGGAAGTTGTTGAGGAACTTGCAAAATATGCAGGAGTTCCGGTATGGAATGGTCTTACAAACGAGTATCATCCGACACAGATGATCGCTGATATGCTGACAATCCGTGAGCATTTCGGAGATTTAAAAGGACGTAAGCTTGTATACATGGGTGATGCCCGCTACAACATGGGTAATTCCCTGATGATTGCCTGCACAAAACTTGGCATGCATTTCGTAGCCTGCACAACTAAGAAATATTTCCCGAATGCAGAGTTAGTTGCTCAGTGCGAGGAATATGCAAAAGCATCCGGCGGAAGCATCACTCTGACAGAGGATGTTCAGGAAGGAACAAAGGATGCAGACGTTATCTATACAGACGTATGGGTATCCATGGGTGAGCCGGATGAGGTATGGACAGAGAGAATCCATGATCTGACACCTTATAAAGTAACAAAGGATGTTATGAAGAACGCAGGAGAGAAAGCAATCTTCCTTCACTGTCTGCCAGCATTCCATGACCTTAAGACAAAGATCGGCAAGGAAATGGGCGAGAGATTCAATCTGACAGATATGGAAGTAACAGATGAAGTATTTGAATCTGAGCAGTCCAAAGTATTTGATGAGGCAGAGAACCGTATGCATACCATCAAAGCTGTCATGGTAGCAACATTAGGAGAGCCGGAGAACAAATAATGGCATATCTGTATAATGAAGAAACAATTTCACAGGCGATAGACACAAAATGGGCGGGCAAAACCGTCCATTTTGCAAAAGAAACAGATTCTACCAATTCATGGATCAAGCGTCTGGCAAAAGATGGTGCAGAGCATGGAACTCTGGCAGTTGCGGAATTTCAGTCTGCGGGAAGAGGGCGTTTTGACAGAAGATGGGAAGCGCCGGAGGGCAGCTCTATTATGATGACACTGCTCTTACGTCCGGAATTTTCACCGCAGTATGCGTCTATGCTGACACTGGTTATGGGAATGGCAGTGGCACAGGCAGCAGAGGAACTGGGATTTAACGTAAGTATTAAATGGCCCAATGATATTGTGATCTCTAAGAAGAAAATCTGTGGTATCCTGACCGAGATGGGAACAAATGGTGTGAAGATCAATTATGTTCTCATCGGAGTAGGAATCAATGTAAACCTGAAAGAATTTCCGGAAGAAATGCAGGACAAAGCGACTTCACTGATTCTGGAGGGCGGTCATGAATATGACAGAAATCAGGTGATTGCACTGGTGATGAAATATTTCGAGATCAACTATGAGAAATTTATCCAGACCTGTGATTTTACTCATCTGCTGGATGATTACCACAGAATCCTTGCAAATCTGAACCAGCCGGTCAGAGTGATCGATGGTGACAGAAGTTTCGAAGGAATCTGCAGGGGGATTGATGAAAAAGGTGAACTGCTTGTGGAAAGGCAGAATAAAGAAGTTGTGAAAGTCAGCGCAGGAGAGGTTTCGGTGCGTGGACTTTACAGCTATGTATAAAGATTCTGAATAATTTCGAAAGAGGGAAACAGTAATTTATGTATCAGGACAACATTACTCTCTGCGGCGCAAGTGCCTATGAGAAGAAATTTTATTTTAATCAGGATTTCAATGCACTTCCGGATCATGTGAAGAAAGAACTTCAGATCATGTGTGTTCTTTACACAGAGGATGTAGGAGGAATCCTGACTCTGGAATTTGACGAAAACGGCAGACTTCAGTTTAAAACAGAAGCTCTGGAAGCAGATGCCCGCTACGATGAGATCGGAAGCGGACTGAAGATCAAACAGCTTCAGCAGGACAAGAAAGAACTTCTGGAATCTCTGGAAATGTATTATAAAGTATTCTTTCTCGGAGACATCCCGGAAGAAGAACTGAAGAAAACATCGGGCAGTGAGGACTGAATCCATGCAGACAAAGAATGAGCCGGTACAGGCAAGAGAACCATTCATGAAGATGCAGTGGAAAATAGGAAACGTACAGATTGACAATCCGTTTGTTCTTGCACCAATGGCAGGTGTCACAGACCTGCCATTTCGAACGCTCTGTAAAGAGCAGGGGGCCGGACTGATCTGTATGGAAATGATCAGTGCAAAAGCGATTTCTTTTCACAATAAGAACACCATTGCCCTGATGGAGATTGATCCATGTGAGCACCCGGTTTCCATGCAGCTTTTTGGCAGTGAACCGGATCTTATGGCAGAGGTTGCGAAATCCATTGGGGACAGAGATTTCGATATCCTGGACATCAATATGGGATGCCCTGTGCCGAAGGTTGTCAATAACGGCGAGGGATCTGCATTGTTGAAGAACCCAAATCTGATTGAAGAGATCGTTCGAAAAGTATCATCTGCAATCAGTAAACCGTTGACTGTCAAGGTGCGAATCGGATTTGAGAATGAACCGGTAGATATTGTTGAAATTGCGAAACGTATTGAGGATGCGGGAGCAGCAGCACTTGCAGTGCATGGGCGCACCAGACAGCAGTACTATTCCGGCACTGCAGACTGGGATACGATCCGCAGGGTAAAAGAAGCGATTACCATTCCTGTAATTGGAAACGGAGATGTAGATTCTCCGCTGAAAGCAGAAGCACTGGTAAAACAGACCGGATGTGATGCTGTTATGGTGGGACGTGCAGTAAGGGGAAATCCCTGGTTGTTCCGCGAACTGAACCATTATTTCCGGACAGGGGAACTGTTGGAACGTCCATCCGTAGAGGAAATACGTGAAATGATCCTGCGTCATGCCAGAAAACAGATTGAATTAAAAGGGGAATTCGTAGGAATCCGTGAGATGCGTAAACACGTTGCCTGGTATACTGCAGGCATGCGTCACAGCGCAGGGCTCAGAAGAGAGTCAAACACCATAGAAAGTTATGAAGCTCTGGAGGCGCTTTTATCAAGATTAGCATAAAAGTTAAAACCATGTGAAATGAGAAATATAAACAATAGCAAAGGCGCTCGGAATGCTTGACAATCCGGGTGCTTTTTTGTATAATACAGAAATTGTGAATATCCTAGAATAAGTCTGCCCTTTTTCAGGTATGATGTATCAGGAAGCACATAAATCCATGTAGTGATCCGGGGCGAAAAGAAACGCAGAAGACTATACCGGATGTTGAAAGGGAGTAAGGTTATTATGGAAGAAAAGAAAAACTTACTAACTTATGCAGGACTTAAAAAATTAGAAGAAGAGCTGCATGATTTAAAGGTAGTAAAGAGAAAAGAAGTAGCAGAGAAAATTAAGGAAGCCAGAGAACAGGGCGACTTATCTGAGAATGCGGAATACGATGCAGCGAAAGACGAACAGAGAGACATTGAAGCACGTATCGAAGAAATCGAGAAGATCTTAAAGAATGCTGAAGTTGTTGTAGAGGACGAAGTAGATCTGGACAAGATCAGCGTTGGATGTAAGGTTAAAGTACACGATTTTGAATTCGAAGAAGACATCGAGCTGAAGATCGTAGGTTCCACAGAGGCTAACAGCCTTGAAGGCAAAATCTCCAACGAATCTCCTGTAGGAAAAGCACTTATCGGTGCGCATACAGGCGATGTAGTAGAAGTAGAGATGCCGGCAGGAATCATGAAATACAAAGTTCTGGAGATCCAGAGAAACGTATAAGAGACAGATGACTGAGGTGCGCGTAGAGATTTATCATGCAAAGGCATAACGCGCACCTTTCTCTGACTATATAAGCAGATAATAAGAAGACAATAAGAAGTTTGTTATTTCTTATTTTTGTCTGTATATCTGATAAATTGATATTTGAAAATACAGGATTCTGTTGAATGGAATCTTCTGTTACATCTGATATCACATGGAAATGTAGAATAAATGTAACTATTCAGTAGTCTACTATCCCGCGAGGTGTTTTGGCACGTAAGTACCAAAATCCCGAGACATACAAGCCAAAATGCCATCACCGCAGGTGATTTTTAATGCATTTTGGCTCGTAACTGTGAAGGTACTGAACAGTTACGAACAAATAATAATTATACAAGTATATAAGGAGGAACCAAGGTGGCACAGCAGAAGCAGGAACAGGATTTAAACCAGTTACTGAAGGTACGTCGCGATAAACTGGCAGATCTTCAGGCTAATGGAAAAGACCCATTTCAGATCACAAAGTTTAACCAGACTCATCACTCAATGGAAGTGAAGAGTCTTTATGAAGCACATGAGGCAGAACTTCTCAAAGATCGTGCAGAAGTAGATGTAACAGGTCTTGATGAAGAACAGGCAAAGGAAGCTGTTAAGAAAGATTACGAAGAGAGAAGAGAAATCATGGACGCAAGCCCGATCCACGTAGCGATCGCAGGCCGTATGATGTTCAAGAGAGTTATGGGTAAGGCTTCTTTCTGCAATATCCAGGATTTACAGGGAAATATTCAGGTATATGTAGCAAGAGATGCGATCGGAGCAGATTCTTATGCAGATTTTAAGAAATCCGATATCGGTGATATCTTCGGACTGGAAGGTTTTGCATTCAGAACAAGAACAGGTGAGATTTCTATCCATGCAGAAAGCATGACTCTTCTTTCCAAGAGCTTACAGATCCTTCCTGAGAAATTCCATGGACTGACAGATACAGATATGCGTTATCGTCAGAGATATGTAGACCTTATCATGAATCAGGACAGCAAGAACGTATTTATCAAACGTTCCCAGATTCTGAAAGAAATCCGCAACTTCCTTGCAGACCGTGACTTCATGGAAGTGGAAACTCCGATGCTGGTTGCAAATGCAGGCGGTGCTGCAGCAAGACCGTTTGAAACTCATTATAATGCACTGAACGAAGATGTTAAGCTTCGTATTTCTCTTGAGCTTTATCTGAAGAGACTGATCGTTGGTGGTCTTGAGAGAGTTTATGAGATCGGACGTGTATTCCGTAATGAAGGTGTAGATACCCGTCATAATCCGGAGTTTACTCTGATGGAGCTTTATCAGGCATATACAGATTATGAAGGCATGATGGAACTGACTGAGTCTATGTTCCGTTATCTGGCAGAGAAGGTTTGTGGTTCTGCGAAGATTTCCTACAATGGTATCGAGATCGACCTCAGCAAACCTTTTGAACGTCTGACCATGAATGATGCGATCAAGAAATATGCAGGAATTGACTTTGATGAAGTTGCAGATGATGAAGCAGCTAAGAAGCTTGCAGATGAGCATCATATTGAATATGAAGAACGTCATAAGAAGGGTGATATCATCAACCTGTTCTTCGAGGAATACTGTGAAAAAGAACTGATCCAGCCAACATTTATCATGGATCATCCAATCGAGATTTCTCCGCTGACAAAGAAGAAACCTTCTGATCCGAATAAGGTAGAGCGTTTCGAGCTGTTCATTAATACATGGGAAATGTGTAACGCATATTCCGAGCTTAATGACCCGATTGACCAGAGAGAGCGTTTCAAAGCACAGGATGCTCTTGCTGACGCAGGAGATGAGGAAGCAAACCACACAGATGAAGACTTCCTGAATGCACTGGAGATTGGTATGCCGCCTACAGGTGGTATCGGATACGGAATCGACCGTCTGGTTATGCTGCTTACAGACAGCCAGGCAATCCGTGACGTACTGCTGTTCCCGACAATGAAGTCCCAGGGCGCTGCTAAGAACGAAGCAAACAACGTTGCGCAGGCTAAAACAGTTTCAGAAAAGCCAGTTGAGAAGATTGATTTTTCAAAGGTAGAAATCGAACCATTGTTCAAAGATGAGGTAGATTTTGAGACTTTCAGCAAGTCCGATTTCCGTGCAGTAAAGGTAAAAGAGTGTGTCGCAGTGCCGAAGTCAAAGAAACTTTTACAGTTTACTCTGGATGATGGAACAGGCGTGGAACGTACCATTTTAAGCGGTATTCACGCATTCTACGAACCAGAAGAACTGGTAGGTAAGACACTTATAGCTATCACAAATCTGCCACCTAGAGCAATGATGGGAATTGAATCTTGTGGAATGTTACTTAGTGCAATCCATGAAGAAGAGGGCGAAGAAAAACTTCATCTTCTGATGGTAGATGACCATATTCCGGCTGGTGCAAAATTATATTAATATCAGGACACTTCGCTTTTAGTGAAATACTAAAGGCGGAGTGTTATTTATATTATAGGAAAGTACAGTTTACAAGGGACTACACAGGGTAGGTATCTGACGGGAGGGGTGCCGCCAGTCAGATTTTCCATGTGATGTTCAAGCTGTCGCTTGTGGCGGCTATGGTGGTGATCATCAAATCCACCACACGCCGCTTGTCATCAAAAGATACATTCTCCCAGGTATCGAGGTAGCCGGAAATCTGGCTGACCTGTTCCGGGCTGATGGCCTCCACAGTCAACTCCGCTATCCTTGCCAGAAGTTCCTGCTTGCGCCCGTCCAGTTCCGCTATCTTCACATTCACATAGGAGAACAGGACATTGTTTGCCCCCGTCAGACTGTCCACCAGCTTTTCAATCTCGCTGTCTACATGGGCAAGTTCCACTTGCAGGGCGGTGATTTTCGGGTTTGCCTTTGCCGCTTTCTTTTTTCCTGTCAGCGTCTTGTAGCTTGCCAGCTTCTTTACCATCTGCTGATAAACAACCGCTTCCAGTTCCGAAGTGATGATTTTCCCACAGCCAGGACAGCTTTTATTGTCCAGCCGTTTCGTGCAGCGGAGATACTGTTTGCCGGAGGGATTGTAGATACTCATAAGAGCATACCCGCAATTCCCGCACTTGATTTTTCCTGCCAGCCATGTGTGGGTGGCTTTCCGGGCAGACTGGATTTTCATGTTGTTCATCAGCTTCTTGCGGCAGGTCAGCCAGGTGTCGGAGGGGACGATACCCTCATGGGGAGCCAGTACCAGCATTTGGTCTTTTAAGTCGTTTTTCTTGCTGGCCTTTACATCTCGCCCTTGATACAGATAGCAGCCGTTCATGCCCGTAAAATCGGCAACGTCATTGACAATGACTGTACCTTGACTTTTGAAAAATTCGTACACATCAAGGTCTGCCTGCACATAGACAGGATTGCGTAACATCTGCGCCAGCGTGGGGCGTATCAGCTCTTTGCCATGGAACAAAATCCCCTGTTCGGCAAAGTACCGGGTAATGTCCCCGTAGGAAGTTGTGGGCTGGGCGTACATCTCAAACATCAGCCGGATATTGGCCGCTTCCTCCGGGTTTACCACCAGCTTCTTTGTGTTGATACCGTCCATCTTGATAGGCTCCGTATGGAAGCCGTAAGGGGCTTTCCCGCCCATCTTAAAGCCCCGCTGACTGCGGGAGTAGTAAGCGTCCGTTACCCGCTTCTGTATCGTTTCCCGTTCAAGCTGGGCGAACACGATACAGATATTCAGCATGGCCCGTCCCATCGGCGTGGAGGTATCAAACTTTTCCGTAGAGGACACAAACTCCACATTGTACTGCTGGAACAGCTCCATCATGTTGGCAAAGTCCAGAATGGAACGGCTGATACGGTCGAGCTTGTAAACCACGACCTTTGCAATCAAGCCCCGCTTGATGTCCCGCACCAGTTCTTGAAACTTCGGACGGTCTGTGTTCTTGCCGCTGTACCCTTTGTCTGTGTATTCCTTGCAGTTACCGCCTTTCAACTCGTATTTGCAAAATTCAATCTGGCTTTCAATGGAAATGCTGTCCTTTTTGTCTACCGATTGTCTTGCATAGATTGCGTCTATCCGATTGTTCATATTGTCGCTCCTTTTCTTAAAAAAGAAACGGAGCTGCTGACAGTTCTATTATACCGCCAGCAGCCCCGCAAATCAATGATGGGTTTGGAAAACCTTATGTCCCGGCTTCCTCACTCTCCCGCTTGTCGGCGTACTTGCGGAACACCTCATAAAGCTGCTGTTCCAGTTCCCGGCGTTTGGCTGCTTCCTGTTCCGGCGTGAACACCGGGGAGAGATTTTCCAGTGTGATTTCCTTTCCCTGAAAAGTCACGATTTCGATTTCCTTTTTGTATCTGATATTACTTATAAGATCACCTTTCCTTTCCATGCTGCCGCTGTTGCCGTTTCAGTTCCGCTAAAATCTCCGGCGGGATACGGTCAACCAGCCGCCGCATATCGTCCAGTTCGCTTTTTAACTTCGCCCGTTCCATCGTGTCATTCATCTTGCCTTTTTCGCTGGCCTTTGCCCTGACTTCCAGCTTTTCATTTTCCGCTAACAAGTCATTGATTGTGACCTTGTATTTTTTCAGTTGCCCGGAGAAGTTCTCCATCTGCGGAAACCACTTTTTCAGCATGGAGAGGGCTTCCTCTTTCTTCTTTCCGGCGTTCAGCGGGGTAATGCCGGAGAGAACCGCTTCAATGGCCCTCGCCTGTTTGGAGAGGTTGACCGCCTGTTTGAACAGCCGGGTGGGGATATGCTTCCGGCCCGTCTTGCTGGCGCTTTCCCCACGCTCCAGGTCGGGGTACTGCTCCACCATACAGGCGTGAAAATCGTCCTGCCACTTCGTCAGATTGGCCCGGTTGCCGATAATTTCTTTGGCGCACAGGCGGTTGTCCTTTGTCAGCGGCACAAAGACCAAGTGCAGATGGGGCGTTTTTTCATCCATGTGTACCATAGCCGAAACGATGTTCTCCCGGCCCACCCGGTCAATGAGGAAGTCCGCCGCCCTCTGGAAGTAGGCCGCTATCTCCTTTGGGGACTTGCCCTTGAAAAACTCCGGGCTGGCGGTAATCAGCGTGTCCACAAACCGAGTGCTGTCCTTGCGGGTGCGGCATCTGGCCTGCTCGATGCGGCTCTGAATGAAATGGTAGTAGCGGCCATCCGGCTTGACGATGTGGAAATTGTACTTGCTCCGGCTGGTGTCAATGTCCGGGTTGCTGGCGTACTGCTCCTTTTTCCGTTCATGGTGGGCTTCCAGCGGCCCCGCCGGGTGGCCCTTGTGCTTCTCAAATCGCAAAATTGCGTGTTGTGCCATTGAACTCCTTTCCCCATTCCATTCCTTTCCGGCGGGTTTTCCCGCCGAAAATATCTCTGATAGGATTGGAATGGAATGAATGTAAATAGATGGTTTTAATCTCTGTATTTCTATATACCGTCAGATTTCCGTACTTCAAGAGGATTGATTTTCGTACTCGCCAAGTACGGTTTTCAGCCCTCCGGCGTACCATAACCGGATTTCTTGAAGTCGGTGTTTGGAACCGCTTCATAGGATTTCGGGTAAATGCGGTTGGGTTTTCCACAGCCCTGTTTCTGGATTTCCACCAGCCCCGCATACTGCAACTCCCGCAGGGTGTTGACCGCTTTCTGCCGCCCGCAGCGGAGCAAAGCGACCACCTCGCAGATGGGGTAGTACAGGTAGACCCGCCCGTACTCGTCCGCCCAGCCGTTCTTCCGGGACAACTCCGCCCGGCGCAGGACAAAGGCATACAGCACCTTCGCTTCGTTGCTCAAGGGCTGGAATGTGGGTGCTTCAAAAAGGAAATTGGGGAGCCGGGTGAAACTGAACGCCTTTTCCGGCTGGTGAATATAAATCGTGTTTGTCATAGCGTGTTTTGTGGACGGTTAGAGGCCCGTTTTCCGGGGCGAATGATAAATGATACCAGCCGCCCCGGTTGAGGGCTTGCGGAGCCTTGCAAATCAAGGCTTTTCCCGCTCTTAACTGTCCACAGCAGACCTCCTTTTCCGTTCACTTTCTGTTTTCTGCCGCCTGTGAACTCTGGCGGCGCAGTCCGG
>ENA-OQHZ01000298-OQHZ01000298.1-human-gut-metagenome-genome-assembly--contig:-NODE-298-length-37154-cov-20.064946_pt1 | contig 37154 bp, 38 predicted proteins | sample MGYA00242642_ERZ504734 | MGnify/ENA primary metagenome ERZ504734 (study PRJEB26092, sample SAMD00036210) | human gut metagenome | host: Homo sapiens | study: EMG produced TPA metagenomics assembly of...
CGGCAAAGATATCTGACGCAGGATTTCACACTCTGATGGGCTGGATTAAGATGCATTATTTTAGAGGATTGCTATAAGTTTATGATATCTATTTCTCATCATCACTGATTTCAATCGGGTCAGATTCGAAAATAAATTTAACATTTCCGTCCATATCGCCGGATCTGTCTGTGAATGTTGTGTACATTACATCGTCAGACTGGATTACCTCAAATCTGTCAAGAATATCCTTAAGATCTCCGTTTACTGTATCATCCAGTTTCTTAATACCTTCTTTATAGAATTTCTTCTGTCCTTTGTTCAGTTCTTTTGCTCCGTCATTCAGATCGCTGATACCATCTTTAAGCTGATCACTGCCATCAGAAAGCTTATCCGCACCATCCATTAATGTCTGAGTGCCGGATACAAGGCTGCCTGTTCCTGATGCAAGGGTCTGTGCTCCGGATACAAGTGTCTGGGTTCCTGATGCAAGCTGAGATGCTCCGCTGTTTAATGTAGAACTGTTCGAAGAAAGCTGATCTGCTCCGCTGTACAGTGTTCCACTGTTAGATGCCAGAGTTTCCACACCACTTGTAATCTGACCTGTTGCAGAATTGATCTGAGACATACCACTGGTCAGGCTCTTTCTTGCGCTCTTAAGAGTCTTGGCTCCTTTTAACAGTGTCTGTGCATTAACATTATTTTCGCCCTGAAGCTGTGCAATTCCATCTGTCAGTGTCTTTCCGGAACTAAGCAGTGTATCTGCGCCGGAAATCATCTGTTCTGTGCTTGCTTTTGCAAGGCTTTCATATCCACTCTGGAGAGATTTATTTGCAGTAGTCAGCTGATCAGAGCCTGCTTTCAGCTGATCGATTCCCTGCAGCATTTCCGGAAGCTGCTGTCCAAGTCCGGTAAATAATGTACTCATCTGATTTACTGCTGTAGCAATCTGGGTTCCTGACTGAGCAAGCTGGATTCCACTTGCTTTTAATGTGCCATCATTAGAAGTAAGCTCTTTTGCACCTGCATTTAACTGTGATACAGTTTCCTGCACTGTCTTCATTCCCTGAGTTAATGCCTGTAATTGCTGTTTCATCTGTTCAACACTGCTGTTGACTGCCTCTTCCTGTGCATCTGCTGTTGATTCCGCACTGGACGCAGATGCCCTTAAAGCGTCTGCTGCTGACTGCAATGCTGACGTATCAGGTGCGGAGGCTGTAATTGTGGATGTATCAATATTAGATGCACTGTCCTCAGCTGCCTGAATAGAACCTAACGCACCATCAATCGCAGCTTCTACAGCAGCTGCTGTTTCATCATCCATATTGCTGGTATCAATATTATACAAAGCAGATTCTGCTGCTTCCAGCTGACTGCTGACTGCTGCAACTCCTGCATCTACAGAAGATGCATCTACAGAAGCCTCTGCGGAATCACTGATCCAGGATTCAATTGCATCTGCCTGACTGTTCATGGTTTCAGCACTGTCATTTAACTGTCCGGACATTGCATTTGCACTTTCTTCTATTTCTGAAGCTGTGGAAGCTCCCATGTTTTCAAGTGAGCTCTCAAGCTGGCTCAGTCCTGATGCAAGCTGTTCTACACTTTCAATATACTGGCCAACTGCAGAAGTGTAATCAGAAACGCCTGTTGTATAAGCCGTCATGCTGTCACTGAAATTAGCAATCTGATTTGCATCGATTTTAGATGAAAGAGCTGTCATTTTTTCTACAGCAGTCTGGATTCCATTTACAGCAGTATCAATTCCCGGAACAACCTGACCAATCCCATCCACTAAACTCTTGATACCACCAGCATACTGACCCACACCGCCTGCAAGCTGATTAACTCCTGCAATATACTGCTGCATTCCGTCTGTCAGAGTAGTTGTTCCTGTTACATAACTCTGCACACCGCCTGCAAGCTGATTGCCGCCTGCAACATATGCATTTACACCATCGGAAAGAGATTTCATTCCAGCCTCATATTCAGCCATCTTGCTGTCCAGTGTATCTACTCCTGCTGTATATTGTTTGATTCCATCTGAAAGTGTGTCTGCCCCTGCTGTATAAGAGGAAACACCACTGTTTAAAGTCTGTGCCCCTGTATTCAGTGTCTGTGCTCCGCTGCTTAATTCCTTTGCTCCGTCATCCAGTTCTTTTGCTCCGTCATTCAGATCACTGACACCACTTTTCAGAGTTCCGATTCCATCATAAAATTCTTTATATTTGTCATTGAGTTTATTAGTTCCATCATAAAGATCTTTGGTTCCGTCTACCAGTTTTACTGCTGCATCCGTCAGATCTTTCATTGAATCCTTCAGCTCATCCAGTCCATCCACATCATTCAGATCAATATCTTTGAAAATATCTGTAAGTGCTACGGTAAATGTAGAATTCATCTCACAGTCTGTAACATCTGCTTCCACTGTAAATCCTTCAGGGATATTCACTTCATCTGCAATATCAGAAGACATATCCAGACTTTCTTTCATTCCTGGCATACCAAAACCGACAACAACATTTCTGCTTCCGTCAGAAATAACCTTACCGTTATCTACTGTAACATTGGAGAAATTATCTGTAGAAAGGATCATTCCTGTCACCATAACAAAGGGTGAATAAATATCAGTCTTTTTGCCATTCACTGTTTTGGTTGTTTTAGAAGTATTTGTATATGTCACTTCCATTTTCAGATGTCCTGTCTTTCCTGCCAGAGCTTCCGGAGAAACCTCAGTTCCATCCATATAATATTTAATTCCTACGGAAACCGGGAGATTTTTCTCTGTCTTTCCCTGATAATAAATATCCTTTCCATCAGTACTCCAGGTCAGATCATTTCCGTTCTGAGTAAATGTTTCATCACCTTTTACGTTTTTTATATCCTGAAGATCAGAGGCATCTTTCACCTCAGAATTGGAACTGTCTCCGGAATTTTTCAGCCAGTCAGATACTGTGACATCCGTTACTTCTCCTCCGGCAGTTGTATTTACATAAACGGTTTCTTCTTTCTGCAATCCATTATCACCTGTTGAAGCAGCTGCCATTACAGTACCTGCTCCGAGAACTACAGCCATTCCTGCTGCAAGCGTTGCTGCAGCTGCTTTCTTTCTGTTTCTGTTCATAATAACTTACTCCTTTATTCTATCTCTTTACAATAAGCTTCTTTTTAAAAATCCTGAATCACTGTTTCTTCTCTTTTGCCGGTTTCTTCTTGGCAAATCCAATAGATGTGTGGCAGATGAGAGAATCAAATATCATAAACATAGCCGGAAGTATAAACAATACCACCAGTGTACTGATCACAGCTCCACGTGAAAGCAGGTTTGTGATACTTCCGATCATATCTACCTGTGTATAAAGACCAACTCCAAAAGTTGCCGCAAAGAAGCTGCAGCCACTGATCACAATTGACTTCATGGAAGTTTTATGTGCGATGGCAATGGATTCTTTCTTACTCTTTCCAAGACCACGTTCTTTCTGGTATCTGCTGGTCATAAGGATTGCATAGTCAACAGTAGCTCCCAGCTGGATACAACCGATAACAATGCTTGCTACGAACACCACTTCCTTTCCCTGATAATAAGGAACGGACATATTGACAAAAATCGCAAACTCAATAACTGCAACCAGAATAAACGGAAGCGAAATGGATTTAAACACAACCATGATAATAATGAAAATTGCCAGGATAGAGATAGTATTTACAGTCTTTAAATCCACATCCGTAACATCCTGAAGATCCTTGGTCAGAGGTGCTTCTCCGATTACCATAGATTCCGGACTGTATCCTTTTACAATCTTCTGGATCTCATCAATCTGATTGTTTACCTCGTCTGTAGCTGTTTTATATTTGGAACAGATAAATTCCATCTCGTACTCATCGCTTTCCAGCATCTTCTTCAGATTACTTGGGATCATGGTATCCGGGAATGCCGCACCTACGAAAGAGTCCATTCCAAGTGCCCATTTTACACCATCAACATCCTTGATCTGGTCAAGCATTTCTGTTTTTTCTTTTGATGTCAGACCTTTCTTTAATAACACCATATGAACATTATTCATATCAAAGGTTTCCTGAAGTTTGGCATTTGCCACATTACTGTCCAGCGTGGAAGGAAGTGACTTATCGATATTGTAGTAATTCTTCAGATTGTTATTTCCATGAATTGCCGGGAAAAGCATTACCAGGAAAATGATCAGCCATACTTTATAATGCTTTGTAATAAAAGCAGATGCCTTATCAAAGCTTGGAATCAGCGTCTTATGTGTTGTTTTTTCAATGGCTCCGTCAAAAGTAAGCACCAGAGCAGGGAGCAAAGTAACACAACACAGAACACCGATAACAACTCCCTTGGCCATTACGACACCCATATCACGTCCAAGTGAGAAGGTCATAAAACAAAGTGCGATAAATCCGGCTACTGTTGTAATAGAACTTCCGATTACAGATTTGAAGGTTGCATTGATGGCATGCGCCATAGCCCTCTCTTTATCACCCTCAAACCGCTTCTTATTCTCCTCATAACTGTTCAGCAGGAAAATGGAATAATCCATGGTAACACCAAGCTGCAGGACTGCTGTCAGTGCCTGAGTGATGTATGAAATCTGACCAAGAAAAATATTACTTCCAAGATTATACAAGACTGCAACACCAATGCAGAGCAAAAACAAAACTGGAACTACCAGAGAATCCATTGCAAGGAGCAACACTATCAGAGAAAGGCAGGAAGCAATCACAACGTAAATCGGCATTTCCTTAAGTGCGATCTGTTTGATATCAGTAACAATGCCTGTCATTCCACTGACAAAACAGTTCTTTGAAGTAATCTTACGAATCTGCGTCACAGCTTCCATGGAAGTTTCTGATGATGTTGTATTATCAAACAACGCGATCATCATAGTTGCATCTCCGTTAAAAAATGCCTCTCTCAAATCCTTCGGAAGCATTTCTACAGGAACGGAAACATCCAGGACACTGTCATACCACAGTACTTTTTTCACGTGATCAACTGCTTCGATTTTCTCTTTCAGAGCAGCTACATCCTTCAGTTCCATATCCTCCACCACTATCATGGAAAAGGCTCCCATCCCAAACTGATCTACCATAATGTCCTGTCCCTCAACTGTCTCAAGGGTATCCGGTAGATAACTCAGTACATCGTAGTTGATTCTGGTCGCCGCCATACCGAGATATGAAGGGATCAGCAATGCAATTCCGATGATAATGATCAGTATCTTGTGTTTTGCAATCCACTTTCCTACCTTAATCATCTTTTTCTCCTCTTCTTTCTTTATTATTGATACTGTTTGATCATTCTATGACCAACAGTCATTTTTTATTTCATGGAATGTTATATAACAAAAATGACTTTCAGTCAATAATCATTTTTCACAATTTGTCTAAATTTTTCCAGGACAAAAATGTAATATTGACTTTCAGTCATTTTTGTTTAAAATAGTAATTATATATGATCACAATATAATTACAAAGTAAGCTTATGTTGCTGTGAACAGTAAGACGCTTATTGCTTTTCGCAAACTCCGCAGCGGGACTTACCTGATTCGGTTAAAATGTTATGTATACAATAGAGGAAGGAATGAATCTGAAATGGGAAAACTGGAGCTGAATAAAAAGAAGAAAAAAGATGCTCTTTTCAACACTGCCTTTGAACTTTTTACGACGAAGGGACTTACCAAAACTACAATTTCAGATATTGTAGATCAGGCCGGGGTTGCCAAGGGGACTTTTTACCTCTATTTTAAGGATAAATATGATATCCGGAATAAACTGGTTTCCCACAAGACCGGAGAATTATTTTTCCGGGCCCATGAGGCTGTGCAGAATGCACATATCAGCGAATTTGACAGGCAGGTACATTTTATTATAGATTACATTCTTACTGAGTTGAATAAAGACCGTACTCTCCTGCTGTTTATTTCAAAGAATCTTGCCTGGGGTGTCTTCAAGGGTGCTTTTGAGGAAAAAATGCCTGACGACGAATATAATTTTTATCAGTCCTATCTGGATATGCTTGCTCAAAGCGGACTACATTATAAAAATCCGGAACTGATGCTCTTTACGATCATTGAGCTGGTAGGTTCCACCTGCTACAGCTGCATTCTGTATCAGCAGCCTGTGTCTCTGGCTGAGTACCGTCCTTATCTGCACAGGACTATTTCAGGAATTATGGAAACTTTTTCACAGGATCATACTACATGTGAAGTTTTGTCTTCCGACACCAAAACACATGTGGACCATACAGCATAATCACTATGGCAACCCTCATAAATGATACATTTAAAAAGATTGCTGTAAAAAAGGCAAGCCTCCGGAGGTTTGTCTTTTTATAATTTGTAGGTTTCCAGATCATCAGGAATCCAGAGATTTCCTTTATAATACTGTCTGCCTTCTTCTGTGTAGAGCTCCTTTCGTCTGGAAATATTTTTATCCTCTGTATGATACAGAATCAGATTCTCTGCTTCCAGTTTCTGTGCCAGCTCACAGGCATCCTTTACAGTAGAATGATGTTTCTCATATGGTTTGAATTTATCTGCCTGAGAGAACAGACAGAATGCTTCATGAAGAAGCCATGTGCTGTTTTTGGCATATTTCTGTTCACATTCATTATATGGCTCATCTCCACAACAGGTCAGCTTCTTTCCCTCTGCGTACTCCATGCAGAACCCAAACTGTTTTGCCTTTGTAGACAGAATATCAAAAAATGTCACCCTGTGTCCCAGAATCGTTCTATCTTCTCCGTCCTTTACTTCTTCCAGATGGACTTTGTCTCCGATAAATTTCGTTTCCTTTGGTGTGAGAAGCATCTCTGCCATCTGTTTCAGCAGGCTGATTACTTCATCATGTCCATAGATAGTCACTTCACCGCCAAACTGTCCTCTTGCCATTCCCTGACAATACATACGAAGCATCCAGATGATTCCAAGCAGATGATCGATGTGTTTATGTGTCACAAATATAGTGCTGATTTCTTTCCAGCTGATTCCTGCGTCCTCCAGCTGCTTCAGAATTGTATTTCCGCCACCTCCGTCTATCATAAAATATTCTTTATCTTCATTTAGCGCAAAACAGGTGTTATAGCATTTCGTCACCTTTGCATTTCCGGTTCCCAATATTGTAAGTTTCATCTTTATGTACCTCCCGACTTTCTTTGGATGCTGACACTTAGCAGGCAGCAAATATTTCCTATATATAATAACATATTCGAAAGCAAAAAGAAATCTGTCTGTCAGACGATATGAATCTTCATTACTGTTCACTCCGTTCACAGTAACTTAGCCAAAATTCATTCCAGATTGCCTGCGGCAATGGAATTTTGGCTTGTATGTCTCGGGATTTTGGCATATTCATGCCAAAACACCTCGCGGGATAGTGGTATGTGAACAGTAACGAATCTTCACTATGGCAATGAAATTTCGACTTGTATGAGCACGGTTTTATGAGCATGACATAAAATATAATGTAAACAGTTTTCAGAGAAGGGAATTATATATGGAAAATTATCGGATGGGATGTTCCGGCAACCGCCCTTATAACCGTACCTGCGGTATGAATATGCCTCAGCCTTCAAATAGAAATATGAACAGTTCCGAATGCTCTGTCAGAAACACGACAGGCTGTAGCTGTACTATACCGGGTGTCAAAGAAAAAAAACATGAAATGTTTTCGCATCTTCAGTATCTGGAACCTGCAATGGCATATGTTCCCTGCCAGAAGTTTACAGAGAATTTCCCACTGCAGTATGCATTAAATGCAGGAACCATTTTCCCACAGTTATGCAAACCATTTTGTGGAAAGAGAGGTATTCGAAGATGAAAACAGATTGCTCCCAAAAACAGTTATTAAACCGTATCGATCAGGTCAGTTTCGCAGTCAATGATATGACTCTGTACCTTGACACACATCCCTGTGATGAAAAGGCTCTGACTTACTGTCACGAACTTGTGCAGGAACGAAAAAAGCTATTAAAAGAATACGCCGAAGCATATGGTCCCCTGATTATTGACATTACAGATCAGACCGGAGAATCCATCTGGAAATGGATGGAACAGCCATTCCCATGGGAAAAGGAAGGAGCGTGCAGATAATTTATGTGGAATTATGAAAAAAGGCTTCAATATCCGATCAATATCACACAACCCAATGCCAAAATTGCACAGTATATCATGAGCCAGTACGGTGGCCCATAGTGTAATACCCTATAATATATAAGAAGTAATGAAGTTGGTACAATATCTTATGGGTAAGGGTACTCATTGTACCCATACTCTTTTTTTATTTATATTTACTTTAAATCGCAATTAAGTCTTTCCAAGTAGCAGATCCGCAAATACCATCCACTTCCAAAACTTCTTTTCTGGATTCCTGATAAGCTTTCAGAGCGTAAATCGTGTTTGCATCTGCTGTCCATGTAAGTTTCAGGGCTTTGCCGTTTTTGCCTTTAAAGCCTCTGGCTCTTAATATTTCCTGTAAGAGAAGCACAGATGTATTTTTGTCTCCTGCTTTTACTGTCTCTGGGTTAAACATGTAGCTGCCTCCTTCTGGGTTTGTTTTCTTGTCTGTTTCATCTTTATCTGCAGATAAAACAATTGAATAGTCCGGTGTACAAAATTTTGTCCCCGGAAGATTACTGTTGTAATAGCTCTTCTGGCAGACCCCGCCACCATTTGCCACGATACCGGATGCTCCGGAAGTATTTCCCTCAATCGTCCAGAACCTGTCTCCGGTTACTTTTGTTACAAAGCCGGTGTGGGTAAAGGTACCTCCGTATTTAAAGATAACAATATCTCCAACTTTTGGATTGGCATTTTTTACAAATAAGACGCCTAAGGTTGGGCAGTATACATACGGCCAGTGTTTTAAGAGTTTCTTTGCATTATCCAGACCAAAAGCTTTCATGAAACACCAGGAGATAAACGCTGCGCACCAGGGCTGCCCCTGATAGGATGGTTTTATATCTCTCCAATATTTTGTATAGTTTGCTGATCCGGCATTTCCAGTCTTGCTGTCAAGCTTACTGTTATTTTTCTTTTCCAGGTACCCGATCTCTTCTTCTGCAATTCCCAGAACTACGTTGATAGCTTCACTCTTTGTCATGACTGCGTTTTCCTTTTTTATATCTTTTGCTTCGTTATAATCTTTGTAAAATATATTTCTATCTACAGTTCCGCTGATGCCAGGTATCTTTGCTTTACTGGAATACTGCCAGCCCACACCAAAGTCCGGCCGGAGTCGTTCCTGTAAAGTACCATTATCTGATGCCGGATAACGTGCAATCCAGAAATCATATTTTTTCAGATGGCTACAAATTACATTCAGGTACCAATCCACATTGCAATAAATGCCAAATTTATATCCCGCTGTCGTGATAATCTTTTCGAACGCTTCTGCCAATTTATGGATCTGTTCAGCTCCGAGGCTTCTCTGATTATTCCATTCCAGATCCAGCCAGACCGGATACTGCAGTTTTCGCCCGTTCAGAACTTCCACGACCTTCTTGGCTTCGCTCTGTATCTCTGCAACTGTCATAGCATAGGAATACTTATATGCCCCAGCCGGGATATTGTATTTCCGGCATTCAGAGAAGTTCTGCTCAAAGTAGCTATCTATCACGTTTCCCGCTTCTGTAATCCGCAGGATTGCGAACCCCATGCCGTAATCAGCAACTGTTTTCCAGTCAATTTTCCCTTGCCAGGCAGATACATCAATTCCTCTTATTTCCATGTCCGTCTCCTTTCATAGAGCGAAAAGGGATGGTTTCTCATCCCTTATTCGTCTTTATTTGCCTGTTTTACAATCTGGTTCACGTATGTAGAAAGACCGGCAATCAGTATTCCCTGTGTAATCGCTGTAAAAATTGCCATTGCAATATCCTGTCCGGTACCGCAGGTGCAGGTGGCAAACACATAGATCGCGCAGATTGCAATGCTGATTCCGCCAAGGATAAGCGGGATGTACTTATCCTTTACTGCCTGTGCCTGTTTGAGTGCCATTCCTACGAAATATAAGGCAATAGCTACTACGATGAGTTCCGGTTTTACATAGTTTGTGATCTGTTCCATAATCATTCTCCTTTTCTTTCCAGGTCTTCTATTCTATGATTCGCAACCTTAATATGTTCCTCCTTTCTCCGCCTTAACCGGCGGCTTTTCTTTCGTAATTCATATTCAGAAGAATTATATCCTGTCTCTGGATGAGCAGGCATTTGATTTCTTCTTCTGACATATCACTGGCTTTATGCTGAATTCCATTAATACGGATATTTCTTGTTACCAGTTTTAATTCTGACATCTTCCTCACCTCTTCTTTATGGTATGGGAAATGATATGTATGAGTTACTGTTTATACAAATTTAAGCAGTTTGTCGAACGACTTTCGTTGACTCTCCTCTCATATGCTCTTATCCTGTAAGTACAGAGTAGTGACCTACCCGAGTACATACGATCGGAATGTCCTCAATAGTAAGTTTCAACAACTGTATTGCTTTACAAATATCTATCTGCTTCCATGAACACATTCCATTCATCTTTAGTGACAATATGCTCTCCGACCATCCCATTGCACTTGCGAAGTTCGACTGAGTGTTAAAAATCTCCACGATTCTTCCTCGTAGCTTGTTATAATCGAATGCCAACTTGATACCTCCTTTCCGGTTCAAGCTTTTGAATTATCTGTGTAATATCACGTCGTCCATTTTCTGTCAACATAAAATTCAATTTTTTTAACTTTTAGGTTTTTATTATTGAACTTTTGCATAATATGTGTTATATTTCAATTACGAAAAGGAGAACATTATGAAGAAAGAAAACACTGCAATTCGTTTAAAAACAATAATGAATATGCGCGGACTTCGGCAGGTTGATATTCTTAATCTGACTGTTCCATATTGTCAAAAGTATAGTGTAAAAATGAATAAGTCAGATATAAGTCAATACTGTTCTGGAAAAACAGAGCCTAACCAAGAAAAGCTTTTTATTCTAGGAAATGCATTGAACGTAAGTGAAGCATGGCTTATGGGTTTTGATGTTCCTATGGAAAGAGTTCCTAATAAAACAGCATCTGTTCAGAGTTCTTCCGTCTCTGCTCAGTGTAAGGAGATCATAGAAGTATGCAATCAGTTGTCTCCTCACAACCAGAGAAAGGTTCTCGCCTACTCTAAGAACCTTCTCTCCACCCAGCAGATGGAAGAAGATCTTCTTGCAGCTCATGCCCGGACGGATGTAGAACAGACTCCTGAGGGTGTTCAGCATGATCTGGATATTATGAATGATGATAGTAAATGGTAATAGAAGGGAGATGTTATTATGCTTTATCCATTTATGACGCTAAACGATAATACAGAGATTGTTCATTCTGAATCGCTTCAGAAGGATGGTAAAGAGCAGGTTGAAGTTCGCATCGAAAAGCCTATTTACGGCGGATTCCATTCCGCTTCATGTTGGTTGCCTGATTATAAGTGGGAAAATATTGATGGATTCTCTGATGAAGAAATTAAATATTTTCAGGATTATCTGGCATCTGTTGCGCACATTATTATGCAGTTAGCCCGCGAAGGAGGATTTGAAGGAGGTATGGATAATGCCTCGAGTTTTTAAGATTGGTTCTTATATCATATATTTCTGGGTAAATGAAAATGACCCTTTAGAACCAGTACATGTCCATGTATGTGAGGGCTATGCAGTGTTACCATGCTAAATACGGTGTATACACTGTTGTTGATAATTATGTCATTTATTTCGAACCATTTGCGGTGATACATATGATTTCATCAGCAGATTAAAGAACGGAGCTGCTATTACCAGATTCGCTATTGGAAGAATATAAGGATTTTACTATTGAACAGATATCTCGGATGACGGGGTATCATCAGAAACTAATTGAATTACGTATTCCGAATTAATTCGCTTCGGCGTTTTAAAGAAAAAAATTGAAAAAAGGAGGTAGCTATGCAATCTACAGACTTGTCCAACCAATTACTTGATAAATCAAAAGAGGCGTTTACTATGGCAATTGAACTGTACAACAAACCAACCATTCATTATCGAGTTGAAGGCTTTGCTATGTTTATCTGTAACGCCTGGGAATTAATGTTAAAAGCTCATATACTTAAGGTTTATGGTGAAAAGAGTATATATTATAAAGATAACCCAAATCGCACACTAAGTTTAGAAAATTGTATTCAAAAAGTATTTACTAATAACAAAGATCCTCTTCGCCTGAATCTGGAAAAAATCGTGGAATTACGCAATACTAGTACGCATTTTATTACCGAAGATTACGAAATGGTTTATGTTCCTCTATTTCAGGCATGTGTGTTAAATTTCAACGAAAAAATGATGGCATTTCACCAGATTGATATGACTAAAATAATACCTCAAAATTTTTTATCATTATCAGTAAGCATGAAAGCTTTAAACGAATCAGAAATTGTTGCTAAATATCCTGAGGAAATCGCCAGGAAAATATTAGATATGAAAAATAATGTGGATGCGCTTGCACTCGAAAACAACAATGCTAAATTTTCTATTAGAATCGACCATTATCATTATCTAACCAAAAATAAGGATAAAGCAACTTCTTTTGTAAAAATAGATAATTCAGCTGATACGTCTGTTAAGATCATAAAAGAATTAAAGGATCCTAACAACACGCATAATCTTACAGCAAAAGCATGCATTAGTAAAATTCGAGACCGTTTAGCCAAAAACAAGATTGAACTTTGGTATAACGGAAATATTGTTAAATTTACCAGTTTTCATTTTACTAATTTTTGTAAACACTATGGTATAAAAGAAAATGAGAAATTTTGTTATATTCATAAGCAATTTGCTCAGCCTCAATATTCTTACTCGTTGCAAACGATTGAATTTATAGCTACTGAGCTTGAAAAAGATCCTAAACATATTTTAGATAACATAAAAAAATAAGCTAACCCCAGGGGCAAAGGAATTCTAAGCTTCACAGCCTACTCCCATTCGGGAACCCAGCCTTATCCGTCACGAGTTAACTTATTTATATTATATATTATTCTTTAAATGTTGTCAATTATGTATATTATTTCATACAAAAACCGCCCTTGCGCTACCAACACAAGGGCGACAATCAGAATCTCCGAAGAGATCCAGCACTTTAGCAAAGATATTGTATCATCTTCGGAGCAGTTACACAAGTCGAACGTTTGTGTATATGTGATTACATCAATGGATTAACGAAAGGAGTTTTCATTATGCCATTACCCAAAGAACGGATTTATACAATAGATGACATCTACGCTCTTCCGGATGGTGAACGTGCAGAGCTGATTGATGGACAGATCTATATGATGGCACCACCTAATACCAGACATCAGGTAATCGTCGGTGAACTGTATGCTACTATCCGCAATTACATTAAAAGTAAAGGCGGATCCTGTAAACCATATGTCTCTCCATTTGCAGTGTTCCTGAATGAAGATAACAAGAACTATGTCGAACCAGACTTAACAGTTGTCTGCTCACCGGACAAAGTAGATGAAAAAGGCTGTCATGGTGCACCTGACTGGGTAATTGAGGTTGTTTCTCCTGCTACCCAAAGTAAAGATTACGGAATAAAGTTGTTTAAATACCGTATGTCCGGAGTCAGGGAATACTGGATCATTAATCCTATGAAGGGGATTGTAAACGTTTATGATTTCGAAAACGAATCTGGTACCGGATTATACTCTTTTGATGATGAAATTCCAGTATGCATATATCCGGATTTATCAATTACAATCTCTGAACTATTGTAAATTGTCGAGTTTTTAACAATTTAAATATTTTTATTGACACCACTTACCAGAAATGTTATGATGTAACCACATTAAGTGAATATTATCTATCGCCTAATGCATATAATATTTGGAACGTACTCCGGTGTCCTTCGGGCCCGGGGTCTTTTATTTTTTACGGAGGTTTTATGGAAGAAAAAGTTTTTAAAACCCTTGATGAACTTGTTGATATACTAAAGCAACGCGGTATTGATATTCCCGATTCTTCTGCTAGAGATTATGCTAAACGAGTATTAGAAAAAAATGGATATTATAATTTAATAAATGGCTATAATAAATTGTTTTTGGACCCAGAAAGTGAAACTGTCAAATATCGTTCTGGAACTACAATGAAAGAAATTAATGATTTATATCAATTTGACCGAGTATTGCGTCATATTTTTTTCAGATACATTCTTGAAGCAGAAACTCAAATCAAAAGTTTGATATCATATTATTTTTCTGAAGCGCATGGCCACAAAAACTACTTGATATATACTAATTTTAATACTTCATTAAGAGATTCTGAATCCAAGATTACAAGTCTTATTGCTGAAATACAAAAACAGCTTGCTAGTAGAAGTTCAGATCCCAGTATAGAACACTATTTAAAAGTACACGGGTATGTTCCCCTTTGGGTTTTAAATAATATATTAACGCTTGGAACTATTAGTAAATTTTATAGTTTAATGCTGCCTCAAGAACGTCAAAATGTATCTCGTTGCTTTAACATAATGGATAAAGAACTTGAAAATGCGCTTGCATACATATCTACTGTTAGAAATTTTTGTGCACATGGCAATCGTCTTTATTGTTTTCGAACAAAAAAGCCTTTGTCAACAACTCCTTATCATGAACAATTAGAAATCGAGCAAAATCCTAACGGTGAATATTTGAAAGGCAAACGTGATTTATTCGCATGCTTAATCGCATTAAAAAGACTTTTATCTAATAATGACTTTAAACGTATGAGCAAAGAACTCTATCGTGCTATTGGAACACTTGACAAAAAATTATGCCTTTTATCTCGAGATCAAATTTTAAACGAAATGGGCTTTCCTGATAATTGGCGTAATTTGAATAATCTATAAAATAAAAACCGGCTCCTGCGCCAACAGAAACCGGTCAGCATCTCCGAAGAGATACCCTTATTAGCAAAGATATTGTATCATCTTCGGAGCAGTTACACAATCAGAACGTTTGTGTGGCTGTTATTTTTGTACTTAAAATTACATATTTTATAAAACCGAGGTGATATTTATGAGTAGTAAAGTAGCAGCTCTCTATATCCGCGTCTCGACAGAGGACCAAACAGAGTTATCTCCTGATGCACAGAAACGCCTTCTGCTGGATTACGCCCAGAAGAATGACATGATTGTTTCCGGGGACTTTATCTTTACTGAGAGTGTTTCCGGCCGGCACGCACAGAAGCGCCCGGAGTTCCAAAGGATGATCGCTCTGGCGAAGCAACCATCTCATCCTATTGATGTAATCCTGGTGTGGAAATTCAGTCGTTTCGCCCGCAATCAGGAAGAGTCTATCGTATACAAAAGCATGCTCAAAAAGGACAATGTAGATGTGATCAGTGTATCTGAGCCGCTTGTCGAAGGTCCTTTTGGCACCTTGATTGAGCGTATCATTGAATGGATGGATGAATACTACTCCATTCGATTGTCAGGTGAGGTTTTGCGTGGCATGAAAGAAAAAGCCCTGCAAAAAGGCTATCAGACGTCTCCCTGTCTTGGCTATACTGCAGTTGGACATGGAAAGCCTTATATCATTAATGAGGCTGAATATGCCATTGTCTCTTATATTATGGACCTGTATGATAATCAGAACTTAGATGAGACAGCTATTGCCAGGCGTTGCAATGATCTCGGGTACCGGACGAAACGTGGAAAACTCTTCGAGCGGCGTAGCGTTGACCGGATTCTTGGAAATCCCTTCTATTGCGGAACTGTTGTCTGGAATGGAGTGGAATTTGAAGGAAGCCATGAGGTACGCCTTTCCAGGGAGCGGTATGAAAAACGTCAGAAGCTGATCACTTCCCGGAAACGTCCGGTCAAGGTGCGAAACGTATCTGCCTGCAAGCACTGGCTATCTGGTCTTTTAAAGTGTTCTGTCTGCGGAGCTACACTTTCTTACACCGGTAATAATAAATGTCCTTATTTCCAGTGCTGGAAGTACGCAAAGGGATTTCATAAGACTTCTGTTGCCTTATCAGTCAAAAAGGCTGAAGAAGCTGTGATAAGTTATTTTGATCAGATCTTAGATGGAGCAGAATTTACATATGTATGTAAAAAGAAAAAGACTGATCATTCACTGCAGATTGAACAGTTACAAAGAGAGATCAGTAAGCTCACCATGAGAGAAAGCAGAATTAAAGAGGCTTATGAGGCAGGCGTAGATACTCTGGAAGAATATAAGAACAATAAGGATCGTCTGGTATCAGATCGGTTAGAATTGACTGCTGCCCTTTCACAGCTATTACAGGAAGAACAGGCAGAGCAGCCTGACGCAAAAGAAGTCTTGAAAGAGATCCGTTCTGTTGCGGATGTCCTGAAGAATCCAGACGTAGGTTATGAAGCAAAGGGAAATCTGATCAGAAGTGTTGTGGAGCAGATCATATATGATAAGGAATCCGGAAAAATGTCTTTTGACATCATTATTTCCTGAATTTCATCCCTCCATAAAAAAGTGCTATTTCAGCTCTTTTAACATTTTTGTAATATTTTTCCTGAGTTAAAAATCCCGCAAACCCGCATAAACACTGGGTTTGCGGGACTATTATAGGGTACTGCACTCCGGTGGCCCGGATGGTGAAATCAGCGCTTCCCTGCGTTATCTTTCCCAGCGTTTTACCATGCCGAACCGGACGACTTCTGCTTTGCTCAACGATATAGGTATATCGTTGCCGTTATTGCGCATCTCATTTTTCAATGAACGATGTTTCTATAATCTCTGTTTTAAAATATTCGCCTTTTCCAGATGGTTTTACTTTTAATCGAATAGCAAAAGGAATACATTTAAGCCATATATCAAGAATGTAGTTTTTGTGGATATCAATATGATCTAATATTTCTTTGTACACTAATTCATTATTGCTGTCCATATCCATGATTTCATCTAACGCAGAAATATATTCTTTCATGGCATTAGCCTGTCGCGATTTTACTTTATTTTCCTGCTCAGAATCTAAAACTTGCTGATTCAACTGCTTAATTTCCTCATTATACCATTCTGTCTGATTCTTTAAGTCATCTTTACTAATCAATCCATCCAGCATTAAATCTATTGCCTTGCGTTTTTTCGTTTCCAATTGATCTATTTTTTTCTGGATTTTTTTAGTGTCTGTCTTTTTTTCAGCGCTTTTCTGTAATTCTTTAATTTCAGACAAAATTTCTCTCTTTAAAGTATCTTTTTCTGTCTGAATTAAGGAAATACAGTAATTCATACATGTTTGTAAAGAACGGTCGTTGATAGAACCATTACTACATCCAATATAATTACCATCTGCATCTTCCTTTAAAGCACCGTGATTAGCTGCTGCATGACACCGCCACGCTTTGTACTGAGAAGCATTTTTTAATTTTTTAGTTCTACTTACGAAACGACTACCGCACTCAGCGCAACATAATTTGCCACTGCACCAATAACGATTGCTGTGTTTAGCTTTTTGCTCCGCAGAAGTGGAACGACGTTTTAATTCTTCTTGTGTACGATCCCACAAGTCTCTGTCAATAATTGGTTCGTGATGATTTTGCAAATACACCATTTCCTCCTCTCCATGATTGTATTTCTTTGCATGTGTTAAAAAGTCAGGAGTGTATGTTTTTTTCTGTAATAAATCACCTACATATTTTTCATTACGCAGCACTTTAAGAATTATTGTATTAGACCATAATGCAATACGTTTTGGACGCATTCCTTCCTCTATTAATTCTCGAGCAATTACATGAGTACCTTTTCCCTCATTCGTGTATTTGTGAAAAATTGCCTTTACAACGGGAACTTCTTCCTGATTTATCGCAAGGACACCGTGACGTACAGTATAGCCTAACAAATCCCTGCCAAAAACGACACCTTTTTCCATCTGTCTCCTTTGTCCCCATCTTACACGCTCAGATGTTTTTCTGGATTCTTCCTGCGCAATGCTTGCCATAATTGTCAGACGAAATTCACCATCTGTCTCTCTTGTATCAATGTTGTCCAACGTAAATACAACACCAACTCCATATTCTTTTAACTTTCTGGTGTATGAAAGAGTATCTACTGTATTTCTCGCAAATCTGGACACCTCTTTAGTAATAATCAAGTCAATTTCTTTATTTTTGGCATCTTCAATCATTCGATTGAAACCTACACGTTTTTCGGTTTGTGTGCCACTAATGCCCTCATCAAAATAAACATCTACCAATTTCCAATTTTCGTGGTTTATTATGTAATTGGTGAAATAATTTCTTTGATTATCTAAAGAATTTGTCTGGTCATCTTTGTCCGTAGATACTCTGGCATATGCTGCAACTTTTAATTTTTGCATTGTGTGCTACCTCCGATAAAATAGCACACCACGAAACAATTATATTATACCATATTGTCTTGTGATGCGCAACTAATCATTACTTATTTCTTGCTTAAAAGCAAATTCAGTTGCGCATCTGTTAAAAGCTGCCGTTTATATAATTCTTTATATATTCCAGCTTTATACATTTTACGGAAAGAACTTTTTGCTTCTTCGGTTAAATTAATTTTAGATTTCATAAATAATGGCTCCTGATACCTCTTATATTATGATATGATAGGGTCTTGTCTCTGGTTACATATTGCGTTCTTTCCTATATTTTGTTGTTAAAAGTTATTTGGGAATTTTGTTTCAGAAGAATTGTTTTAGAAAATTTTGTTTCAAAAAAAGTTATTACCGAAAAAGTTATTTCAAAATTTGTTTCATTAACTTTGAACGCACCTATAGGATAGCACATTGAAAAAGCAATAACAATGAACTTTTTATGAACAAATCAGAAAATTTGATTTTTTTAGATAAATTTTGTATTCAAACTAATAAGAATCCCACTTCATATGATTGAAATGGGATTCTTATTAGTTTTCTTCATCAGGTATATATTCCAAAATGTCAGCGACTTTACAATTAATCACTGAACAAAGCGTGTTAATTGTTTGCGTTGTAATAGCTTTTCCGCTTCTTAGTCTTTGTATCGTATCTGGCAAGATACCCTGTTTGTATATTAATTGATAAGTTGTTATTTTGCGTTCATAGATTGTTTTCCAAAATGGCTCATAAGAAATCAAATCATCACCCCACTTTTGTGGAATGATAGCATGATTCTTTTAACGTCTATGAATGCTATATCATCTATGTTATAGGATGATATAGGTACTTATTTATATTTTCATATGGTTTTAGGACTTTTCTGTCCATGGAAAGTTTATGTATTTCTATAAAAAAAGATATTGGCACGTAACGTGCCACGGTTGCATCAGCAAAAAAAAATAATTAAAAAGGAGAACTTTTATGCTTAACTTAAATAATTATGGTATCGTGACAGGACGTTTAACAACAGACCCATTTATCTATCAGAACAATGATGGCAGCAGAAAAATCCGTATAACCCTTGCAGTAAGCGATAATTACAAAAATCCGGATGGTAAGCGAAGTACTCAGTTTTTACCACTGGAAGCCTTTATACCAGTGGATAGAAAATTAGGAGTTTTCGATATGGTTCATGCAGGTGATAAAATTTCTGCTGCATATACAGTAAAAAATAACAACTACACAGATAAAAACACCAACAAAATGATCTACGGACTTGTATTGCAGATTGAGCGAATCAGTTTTGAAGAGTCCAAAACAACCACAACAGCGCGACAAGCAGCGAAAGCCACAGGAAAGAATAGCAGTAGCAAAAGAAAATCTACATCTAAGAAAACAGCATAATTATATATAAGCCTGACTCCACTGCGGAATCAGGCTCCTTTTTTAATAATGTAAATAGCTTTCCTTTGTGGTATTTGCGCCTGTAATTCTGTTGCAAATTTTTTCTGTTTCTTGCGCTCGTCGTTTGTGGCGTGCTTGCGGACTATTCTGGTAATTTAAGTCTATTGTTTTTCGCAATTTTGATGGAATAAAATCAGGCGAAATTTTGTCACCACGCGCTTTTTTACCTTGAAATTCCGTACCATCCCATAGCTGGAATGTCCAGTTACTTTTTGTTTTTTTGATTACAGCAACGCCATATCGGTTTAAATTTTCTTCCAAATCTGCAAGAGACACAGTTTGTTGCACGGCGATCTGGATTCTTTTTCTAAGCTCATCCATCCAAGAAACTTCACTATTAACTTTTCTTTTTGCTGTCTGTTGGTTTTGTTTTTTCTCGGATTTAATATGTTGTTTCCCATAGTCAACAGGAATATTCCAAATTTCCATTTCTTTTTCGATTTCTTCTCGAATTACACTATAAGAAGTTTGCCGACCTCTGCACGCTTTCAGTGTTTTTCTATTTAATGCGTTTATGCAGGCATGACAATGTACCAGTCCAGATTTTCCATCATTCTGAGTAACAATTGTATATTGATGTCCGGGATAATTCTTTTCAATTACATTGGCAACAATGTCTGCTGCGACATCCAGTGAACCCATGCTTTCAGGATTTAATTCATTTTCACTAAAGGAAAACAGAAGAGTATACGCTTGAATATCGCCAACATCCCGGTTCCCTTTCTTCCATACCCTCGCAAATTGTTTTCGAATACCTTTTGCATCCCCAGTATCTATTATACCGTTTCCGCATCTGAAAGCACCAATTCTAACACCTTTTTGATGCTTTTTATCTGTCATTGGGTACACAATAGAAGCGTACCCATTTCTGCTTGATCTAATTCCAGAATACATAAAAAATTTCCTTTAAACCATCTTAACATTAATATCTGCACCATCCAGAACATCTAAAAGTGCATCTGCAAGTTTTCCCTGTTTTTCCATTTCCTTATTGACGGCAAACATAATATAGCTTAATCGTTCATCAAGCATCTGTTTTTCAGACGGAGTACCCGGCATCATACCAGCTCTAATGTCCCGAATAAGAGCAGAAACATTTGTACCAATCCTGCGAATTTGTTGGGTATTTTGGTTCAGTTCTGCTGCATAAGAATCCAAATATCTTAATGTCTTTTCGTCAAGATTGCAGTGGAAGAATGAGCCAAATCTATTCAACTGTTTTTGCATCTGATAATCTTTAACAATTTTCTTCATGTCTGTATCGAACAACAACATTCTGATTAGTTTGGACATAGAGCAATTCATATGTTCTGCAAGAATAGCGATATAATCGCGTTCTTCTGCCGTTACTCTTATATGTAAATTATGCAATCTCATAATGGAAATCCTTTCTTAAAAAATTCTATCTATAATATAACGTTCTTCCCTATTGCTAATGTACCGTTTTTTATATTTGTCTCCCTCCCAAGATGCTTTTAGCGCATTTTAAAACATTGCTAAATTTGCTGCAAATCCAGCAATTTCGGGAGCCAAATATAATGGACCACTCCAGCGGTACCACTTGCCGTGCCACCACTGGAGAATATTCGCTTTCGCGAATTGGTCCTTGAGACGGGCAGTTCTCCGAACTTTTCGCCCTTCTCAAACTCTTCCCAATCAGATGAATTTTACATTTTTGTCCTGAACAGGAGAGATACGAAATCCGTTTTCATTTTCATAGCAATTATATGCATCATAGCGATTACGAACTTCATTAATAAAGTAACTAATTTGAGAATCTGTCATTGTAAAAATATCATAATTAGGGCAATTGTAAAATTTGTTATGAAATTCTTTTCCGATTTTTGCGTATCTTTCTTCCAGAACTTTTTTATATTCTTCTTCCAAATTTGCCAGTTTCTCCCTAGTTATTTCAATTTTTCTTTCGATATTATCCATGTTCTTTTTTCGCATAAATTTCACCTCTTTTCATGTTTTTTATCTATACTTAGTTTACCATAATTATTATATTATGTAAACTACATTAAAGAAAAATAAGACACTATTTTAGGAATTTTTTATACGAAAAATTTCTCTTTTTTAAGGTTGCATATAGACAATTTTACATCTATAATTAAACCAAACATCTTCTTCCAAAAGGTGAAACGGGAGAGAGTGTAAAAAAATCACAGAAAGGACAAAAGAGAATGAGAAAGAAAAGCATTTTAAAAAAATTTGCAATTGCGATTGCAAGTATATCACTTGCTTTAACTGCTCCTGTAATGTCAGATGCATCAATGTTTGGCACTGTACAGGCTGTTGAAGCTGCTACAGTGAAAACACCATCTACTGTAAAATTAAGTAAAATTTCTGCACCTACTTACAACAAGATTAAAGTATCTTGGAAGAAAGCCAAAAATGCAACAAATTACTACGTTTACTATCGCAAATCTGGCACAAAGAAGTGGAAAAAGATTGCAAGTGTAAAAAGCAGTGCAACAAGCTACACACATACAGCAAGCTACAAATATCCGCTTACCGTTGGACAAAAATACGATTATACAGTAAAGGCTTACAACAGCAAATCAAAGAAGTCTGGTAAGTACAATACCAAAGGTTTAACTGTAAAAACAGTTCCAAATGCTGTTACGAATTTTACGCCACTGGTATTAAGTAATAATACCGTGCAGCTCACATGGACACGCAGCATGGGTGCCAACAAGTACGTTGTATACCGTAAAGCATCCGATACTGCAAAATGGCAGAAATTGGCTACAATTAACAGCACATACTACGTAGATAAAGCTCCTGTTGTTAATCAGAATAGTTATTACATGGTTAAACCATACGTATCCAAATACAAGGCATATGGCAAATACGATGCAGATGGTGTTACGGTATATGTAAAACACAATACCCCAACTACAACTCCTGCTCCAAAACCACCAACTAAACCGGAACAGCCAAGTGTAACGCCAAGTCCGTCTCCTACTGAGACACCTGCTACTCCGAGTCCAAAGCCGACTGAAAAACCGCAGCCGACAGAGACACCAAAACCAACGGAGAAACCTGTTACACCGACGCCGGAACCTACAAAAAAACCAGAACCGACGGATACTCCAAGTCCGAAGCCTACGGAAACACCAAAGCCAACTGAGACTCCGAAACCGACTGAGAAACCACAGCCGACTCCGACAACTAAGCCGGAACCTAACGCAAATGCAATGGCACAGGAAGTTATCAGACTTGTAAATATCGAACGTGCAAAAGAAGGCGAAGCACCATTACAATGCAACGCGAAATTGCAGGAAGCTGCAATGGTTCGTGCAAAAGAAATTTCCATTTTCTTTTCACACGACCGTCCAGATGGGCGTGATTCCGATACAGTACTTGGTGAAGCGGGTGTAGGTTGCCCAGATGGAGAAAATATTGCAAAAGGTTCTCTCACACCAGAACGTGTTATGTATATATGGATGAACAGTCAAGGACATAGAGCTGCTATTTTAAGTCCTACAGCAACACACATTGGTGTTGGATTTTATAAATCATCAAAAGGTGGTTATTACTGGGTACAAGAGTTCTCATCAGGTCCTGATAAAACATACGCAATTACATGTAACGCTAATGGTGGAACTTTCGAAGATGGACAGGAAACAAAGACATTTCATTGTCCAGCCGATGTAGAAATCAAATTTGCTAACCATATTCCAACACCAACCAGAGATGGTTATACATTTGCAGGATGGAGTTGGTACGGTGATGTAATTTCAGGTATTGGATTAACTGACAATACTAAACTTACAGCAACATGGACACCAAATAATTAATTATACAGCACAAATCCCCACGCTTGTTATAGCGTGGGGATTCTTTTTAATCAAAATTCCATATCCTCGTCTTTTTCCGATTCATCATCCCAAACAATATTCAAACCACACCTACGTTTACTGCGTATTTCCTTTTGTTTCTGTAACTGATCTTCCCATGGGTGATTGAATATTTTTTCATATCTGCATTCGGAACTTTTGTACCTCTTTCCAAAATCTGCAATGAATATGCAGATAAATAACTTTTTTGCAAAATAACAGGATTTTCCATATCAGCCATAGCATATACCTTTCCCGGTACACCTCGTGAAACCTTAGTGAACGGTGGAGGGCAATGTTTTAATTGTACATTATTTCTATCCCTTTCATAATTTGCTCCAATTTCATCATAGCAGCGAACCAAATCATCTTTATAATCCACATCGACAATAACGCCATAATGCATCTTCGGTATCATTTACAACAGCATAATTCTCATCGTTAAGAGACAATGTGTCACCACGACCGCCACCGCCTCCCATATTAGCACCACTGTCAGTGCCATCATAATCTACGCCATCCAGTTCTGTATCAAAGAATTCCACTTTAAAGACAACGCCATTGATTGGATTACCTTTGCTGCTTACTTTGTCAAGCTGTAAGGATTTCTTTGTGAATTTTGGTTCATCACTGAATACCTTTTCAAATACGGTATCTTTCTGATATGGCATATTTGAAACCAAAAATGAACCAGATAATGTACCCAATATTGCCCTGTCATTCATTGGTTATTTTCGGGTCAATACTGGTACATCTCCGAAACCAGATTCTGTACATAAAATAGCCAGTATATAAGTAAGCAGCTTCGCTGCCGAGAGCAGGTCTGATACTATTTAATGTTTTTACAGAAAGGAAACAGAAATAAATATGGAAAGACCTTATGACCATGATCTTGAATTACTGATGAATGATCTGAATGTACATAGTTACATAGCACACCGTTATAGTCAGGAGCAAATTGCGTTCGGAAAAACTGCAAAACAATTACAGGAAGAAATTTTTTACGCAATTCTGGAAATGCGAGGACGACAGCAACAGGCAATTACAGAATGGCAAGGATTAAAATTAATAGAACGTCAACAGCTTTTGGAACCATTAACTTCCGCATTAGAGCAGGTATGCGAAGAAATAAAGGAGTACGGTTGTACAGAAATGGCAACCTACATCCAATACAGACTTAATAACTATCTAATGGATTTAGTAGATTTCCGAATATAGTATCATTTATTCAGCCTTACTGGATTTATTCCAGTAGGGCATCTTTTTTACGCAAAAGAGCCGGGAGCAACACTAAAAAGAAAGGATGTATGCCCTATGAAATGGTTTAATGAAATTAACACAATTGCAGAGCTTAGAACTAAATACCGTCAACTTCTGAAAAAGTATCATCCCGATAATCCGGGCGGTAGTGTGGAAATAACGCAGGAGATCAACAAGGAATATGATGAAATCTTTGATCTATTAAATAAAAAATCCGCAGAAACAGACGAAACACAGTTTACAGAAGAAGAGAACCAGCAGTTTAAAGAAATGCTTAACACTATCATAAATTTTAATATGACAATAGAAGTCATCGGCACATGGATATGGGCATTTGATTCTTATGCATATAGAAAAGAATTAAAAGAGTTAGGATTTACATATGCATATAAGAAAAAAGCATGGATATGGCATTATGGAGAATACAAACGTCACCATAAAAAAGAAATTTCACTGGATGATATACGTGCAAAATACGGTACGGAAACTGTACGTGCAAAAGCAAGGCAAAATACAATAGCTGGTTAATAATGAAATGGGGATATATGGATAACAAGGTTTTGTTACCCACATACCCCCATTTTCTACGGCGACGACGGATTGAAATTATTTATGTATAAAACATACCTGTATTCGAAAAAGAATTAGAGATAATCTTCTAGTCCAAGAATGCTGGTTTTTCTACGTTCACGACGTTTTTTTTCTTCTTCACTCATCTTATCATAATCTTCTCGCGCTACGGTATTCATATAGACATCTAAGGCATCCAGTTGTTTCTGTAAAGATTCTCTTAAAGTGTCTAAGAAAATCATTCTGTCTGTCATCAAATCACCCCTTTCTTCTTTAATGTAATAATATCACATTCCTTTGTGAAATACAACATATTTCATAAAAATAGTTATAAATATTTATGAATAATATACAAAAATGTAGATAAATAACAATCTCTTTTAAATAGAGTGCGTGTTTTCCCCCTGCACCCCCGAAAATACACAGAAAAAATAATTGGTGGACCGCTTCGTCAATTCGTCAACTCGTCAACCGTCACTAAAAAAAGTTTTTTATAATATTACTTATTATTACTACATATTTTTTTATAAAAAAATATAATTGACGAATTGCCAATACCTCAAACTCCTTGTAAATACTGGCTTTTCCTGTCAATTTTATTGTCAATTACTCTTTATAAAGTAATTGACAAATTGATAAATTATGAAATATTACAGAAAAAGGAGATACAGACTTCGTTTCATCTGCATCTCCAAGCTGTTTATGTATTGTATTATACACGTAAAAATCCATTAAATTTTTTTGCGTTATCAAAGATTGGCTTACATTTTTTATTAATATCAATGCTATCTTTAAACTGACGGTTTTTCCAAGCATTTAAATCATATTCCGCAATCAATGGTTCGGGGATAACATCTCCACATCTTTTTCCGTTAACTTCTTCCTGATTCCACGTAAATGTTGTACTCTTTTTTTCTTCCCAACGTGGATTTTTTTCTAACAAATTTCTTAATTCCGTAACAAATCTGGTTTTTCCCATACATCCCAAACTGTTTGCATGAGTCGTTTCATACCAAGCCTTGTAAAGATCATATAAAAAGGCATTTGGAAGAAAATTCCATGTAAATTCGCTTTCTAATTCACTCCAAAAAGCAGCAACAGAGTTGTTCGCATTTCTAAATTCTTCCAGTGAATCCTGCATATCAGATAATGGTGGAAATTCATCTAACGCAGGCATATTGTAGCAAAGATAATGTACAATCCATTCCAAAACTTCTTTTCTTTTCAAATAATCATGTTTGATGTATTTTTTCTCCATACCCGTGAAACATTTTCGAAAAACAATAAGGTACATACGTCTTAAAAAACTTTCTGTAGTATCTTTTGTCTTCGGACCAGAACCAGTATTATATTCCTGAAGTATTAAGGGTTTTGCTTTAATCGTGATAGGATCGCAGTATTTAATATTTAACTGTATTTCATCTCCGGTTGCCAACGCTTTTGCCACTGTCTCCGAAATCGGTTTTTCATTTCCACCACTGTCATTTTCATCACCAATCAATAACGTAGCAGTTAAAATTTCTGATGAATGGAAATCTTTTCCGAGGTCTGCAAGTTTTACGGACATAAAGGATGGTGCAAGCCGTTTACATACATTTCCCAATGTTCCTTTTCCGTTGTTACCTGAGGGGGCACAAAAGAAAACAATTTTATCCCAATACTGGTTAGGACGTACAACTGCCTGTAAAACAGCATACAAAGCATTTTTCATTTCATCATCGGTACTGATTTCTCCTAACCATTTATCAAATGACCAAATAGTTCCATCCGGTTCGATAATTGTTGGTTCTTTCATGTAAAGATTGCAATTAATGCGGCATTTCGAAAGGAAAACATATTTAGGGTCAAATGGTAACAAAGTATTTACTTTCCAGTCAAAAATGCCATTGTTAAAGGCAGATAAGTTAGGATCATCAGTTCGTTCCACAACTGGAACCATTTCATACAGTTGAGAATATACTTCGTTCCGCTGGCTATTAGTAAGAAATGGGTTATACTCATTCATTTCCTGTAAAAATCCATTAATTTCTTTCCAGTGTGTACCAGCACTCCATGTTCCTTTATTTGCACCCTCTGTCTGATAACGTGCCAAAATCATATTTTTATTATTATTTTCATTCTGGTTTGGTAACATGTTAATTCGGCGATAATTTCCAAATTTACTCATGAGGTAAGCAATGCAAAAAACGGGAAGAACTAATGGAATTTTCCATTTAGCACCTTTTGGCTGGCTTGCATTTTCTTGTTCAAATGTTTGCTGTATAGCTGACAGAAGATTTACAACATGTTCTGCAATTGTTGCTTTAATTCCATTTTTTACAACATTTTCAGCATAATTCTTGGTCAGTGTAACAATTACGTCCTGATAGGTATGTACCATATTTTTTTCCTCCGTTCGTCATATCGTTATTTAAATAATTCATCAATCAGTTGTTGCGCTTTAATTTTGTTACCTAAAACAATATCTGTATAGTTAGCCTCTGTAAAAAGATAACTTCTTGTGTTCTTTTTAATAATGCTATCTAATTCCTGCAATGTTTCTTCGCTTAACTCAGGACTAACAATATCCAGAATCTTTTTTAACACATCTCTGAAATGCTGTTCCTGTTTAAACAATTCAGCAATGTGTATTTTTTCTGTTTTACTTGCCATAGTCGTATCTCCTTGTTTTCATTGTTTATAATAAAAACAACATTCTTTTGAAAAATTTTTAAAGCAATTTATTTCGTGGTGTGCTTTATTTTTCTTACTTTTCAAGTGCGCAATTTCGATAACGATATAGGAACAGAAGAACTCAGTCATCTGGAAATGGTATCCACTATTGTACATCAGCTTACCCGGGACCTTTCCATGGAGGAAATTGAGAAATCCGGATTTGGACCGTATTATATCGATCACACAGTGGGAGTCTGGCCACAGGCAGCAGGTGGCGTACCATTTAATGCATGTGAATTTCAGAGTAAAGGTGATCCGATCACTGATCTGTTCGAGGATCTTGCTGCAGAGCAAAAAGCCCGTTCTACTTATGACAATATTCTCAGAGTAGTCCGCAATATACCTGAGATTGCGGATCCCATCAAATTCCTGCGTGCCAGAGAAGTTGTTCATTTCCAGAGATTTGGGGAAGCTCTTCAGTCCATTCAGGAAGAACTTGATGCCAAAAACTTCTATGCTTTTACCCCGGGATTTGATAATCCCTGCACTGCATCATGCAACAGCAATAAATAAAGTACGCAGCCAAAACCTGCGACATACTGCGCGAATTTATGCGATTAGCATCGCGAAGCGTGTTACTGAGAACGGAATGAACAGTAATACGCTCCATCTTAAAAATCACAGAAATTTCATATTTGCTTTACAAATATATCTGGTGGTGCTATAGTATTCTTAGCTTAATAGCCACAAAAGTAATTGCCAAAAATATTGAGCAATTACAAACAAAAATATGATATAAAAGGGGCTGTCTCACATAGATATTATGTGACAGCCCCCTTATTGGAGGAATTATGCAGATAATTATTGTTGGGTGCGGTAAAGTTGGACGTACCCTGGCAGAACAGCTTCAGGAAGAAGAATCCGACATTACTCTTATAGACATTTCTTCTAATGTGATCACTTCCCTTCAGAATGACATTGATGCCATGGGTATCGTGGGAAACGGTGCAAGTATCAACACGCTGGTGGAAGCAGGTATTGAGAATGCAGATATCCTGATTGCCGTAACCGGTTCTGATGAAATGAATCTCCTCTGCTGCCTGATTGCACAGAAAACCGGCCATTGCCAGACGATTGCCCGTGTCCGCAATCCTATCTATGCCAAAGAGATCAGCTTCATCAAGAAGCGTCTGGGTGTTACTATGATCATTAACCCGGAGCTTGCAGCTGCACAGGAAATTTCCCGTCTCTTACGCTTCCCTTCAGCTATCAAGATCGATACTTTCGCACGTGGTCGTGTGGAAATGCTGAAATTTAAAGTGCTTCCTGAATTTAATCTGGATGGCATGACAATCTCACGCATTACGGAAGCCCTGAAATGCGACGTCTTGTTCTGCGCAGTAGAAAGTCGGGATCATGTATCTATTCCCGGCGGTAATCAGGTGATCCACGACGGAGATATGGTTTCCATTCTTGCTTCCCCGGTGAATGCAGCAGCCTTTTTCAAAAAGATCGGCCTGAAAACCAATCAGGTAAAAAACGCCATTATTGTCGGCGGAGGAACCATTTCCTATTACCTTACAAAAGCCCTGCTTGATATGAACATCTCCGTTAAGATCATCGAACAGAATGAGTCCCGCTGTGAAACCTTAAGTGATCTGCTTCCGGAGGCAACTATCATTAACGGAGACGGAACCAATCGTTCTCTCCTTATGGAAGAGGGACTCTCACGCACAGAGGCTTTTGTATCACTCACAAACATGGATGAGGAAAATGTTTTCCTTTCACTCTTTGCCAAAACAGTTTCCAATGCCAAACTGGTTGCCAAGGTAAACCGCCTTGCCTTTGATGATGTCATTGATAACCTTGATATCGGAAGCGTCATTTATCCGAAATATATCACAGCCGACTATATCCTGCAGTATGTACGTGCCATGCAGAACAGCATCGGCAGCAATATTGAAACCCTTTATCATATCCTGGATAATCAGGCAGAAGCTCTGGAATTTGCCATCCGCGAAAATTCACCGGTAACAGGCATTCCATTATCTGAACTGAACCTGAAGAAAAACCTTCTTGTAGGTTACCTGAACCGAAATGGTCAGGTCAAGATTCCCCGAGGCCAGGATACCATTCAGGTCGGAGATACCGTTATCATAGTAACTTCTCAGAAGGGCCTTCGCGATATCACAGATATTCTGGAAAAATAAAGGAGCCAAATCATGAACTATTCCATTATTATCTATATCATCGGAATGATTCTGAAAATTGAAGCTGTATTTATGGCTCTGCCCGCAATTACGGCACTGATCTATCAGGAAACTTCCGGTGTAGCTTTTCTGATCACGATTGCTTTATGCCTGGTCATCGGGCTTCCTCTCACCAGGAAAAAGCCGACAAGAAAGGCTTTCTACACAAAAGAAGGTTTCGTGACTGTAGCATTAAGCTGGATCGTTCTGAGTATCATAGGAGCAATCCCCTTTGTGATCAGCCGAAGCATTCCAAATCCTGTAGATGCATTATTTGAAACAGTTTCGGGTTTTACTACAACAGGAGCCAGTATTCTCAGCGATGTGGAGGCACTTCCTCATTGTATGCTGATGTGGAGAAGCTTCACGCACTGGATCGGCGGAATGGGTGTTCTGGTTTTCATCCTCTCCCTTCTGCCACTTACCGGCGGTTATCATATGAATCTTATGAAAGCGGAGAGTCCCGGACCATCTGTAAGCAAGCTTGCGCCAAAAGTACAGTCAACTGCCAAAATTCTGTATTCTATTTATTTCGTAATGACAGTGATCCAGATCCTGCTTCTTCTGGTCGGTGGTATGCCGCTGTTTGACTCCATATGTACGGCTTTCGGTACTGCAGGTACCGGAGGATTTGGTATTAAAAATGACAGCATGGCCAGTTACAGTACATATCTGCAGGTGGTCATTACTGTATTTATGATTTTATTTGGCGTTAACTTTAATGCTTACTTTTTCATTATCACAAAAAAATTTGCTCAGGCTTTTAAAATGGAAGAAGTGCGGTATTATTTCGGAATCATCGGTATTGCAATTCTTATCATCACCTGCAATATTTACCATATTTTCGGAAGTGCAGCCAAAGCTTTTCAGCAGGCAGCTTTCCAGGTTGGTTCCATTATCACAACAACCGGATATGCAACAACAGATTTTAATACCTGGCCGGAAATTTCGCGGACAATCCTGGTACTGCTGATGTTTATCGGTGCATGTGCCGGAAGTACAGGCGGTGGCATTAAAGTATCCAGAATCCTGATTCTCTGCAAAACAGTCCGCAAGGAGCTTCATATTTTTCTGCATCCAAATGCGGTAAAGAAAATAAAAATGGACGGCAAAGCCATCCCACATGAAGTTGTTCGTTCCACAAATATTTTCTTCATTGTATATATGCTGATTTTTGCATCCTCCATATTCCTGATTGCCTTTGACGATTTCAATCTGATCACGAATTTTACGGCGGTTGCGGCAACCTTTAATAATATCGGACCTGGTCTGGAACTGGTAGGACCTACCGGAAACTTCGGCATGTTCTCCTGGTTTTCAAAGCTTATCCTTACTTTTGATATGCTGGCAGGACGTCTTGAGATTTTCCCGTTACTGATATTGTTTGTAAGGGATACATGGAAGAAATTCTAAAAATATTTTGGTAAAACAAATTTTATTTTTTTACACCGTATTCATATTTTATTCATATTTATTGGATATAATGAATTTTAGAAAGATGATGAATCTTTCTTATAAATATTTTTCTTTTTCATACGCGCCGGTACGAAAGTACCGGCCTCCTTCCATTTATGGGAGTTTTTTATTTTACGGCATTTTTCTCACACCTTCATAATCAAACGCAGGAATAAAACTCTCTCTGGCAGTTTCACCATCCTGAAAAAATCCATTTTCAATCCCAAGCTCAAATGCATAGTCCAGAACTTTTTCATATTCTCTTCTGGTTACGCAACGATTCAGTTCTGTATATTCTTTCTGCTCAAAAACCGGTGTGTACTGATTCATGATACTGATATAAATCTGCTTTCCAAAAGTCTTATATAAAAGTTTCAGAACCTTCTTTGAATTTCTTGTATGCCCCGGCAATATAAGATGTCTCACAATAGTCCCACGTTTCATATATCCCTCTGCATCAAACTGTGGCATTCCTGTCTGGCGTACCATCTCATTAACTGCTTCCATAGCCCTTTCAGGATAATCATTTGCATGTGAAAATTTCACCGCCAATTCGCTCTCCGCATATTTGTAATCTGGAAGATAAATGTCCACATATCCGTCCAGAAGTTTCAATGTCTCTGTGTTCTCATATCCACCACAGTTATAGACAACCGGAATATTAAGCCCATGCTTCTTTGCACAGTCCAAAGCTGCGATGATCTGTGGAATATAATGTGTTCCGGTTACCAGATTGATATTTGCAGCGTCCTTTTCCTGCAGTTCCAGGAATATTTCTGCCAGTCTTTCCTCAGTGATCTCAAGACCACTGTCACCAATGGCAATTTCCCGGTTCTGGCAGAAACAGCATCTCAGATTGCATCCTGTAAAAAAGACTGCCCCGGAACCTCTGGTTCCCGAAATACATGGTTCTTCCCACATATGCAAAGCTGCCCTTGCAATCTTAACCTTCTGATCCATTCCACAGTATCCGGTTTTTCCGGCTGTTCTGTCTACATGGCAATTTCTCGGACATAAACTGCAATCTGCCAGTATGCAGCTTTCTGTATCCTGCCTCAGAGTTTTATCTTTGTTTTTTTCTGTCTGTATTTTATTCACCTTCACTTTTCTCTTCTGTCCTTTTTTCTTTCCCCGACTTGATATCTGTGAATCGCCCACTGCAAAACAGTTCCCACCGTTTGCTTATATTATAACCGTTCAGTGCTTTCACAGTTACAGGCGGATTGCTGAATAGTTACTATCCTTTATATCATTATACTACATTCCCCAATTACGTCTATTCATATTTCACAATTTCCTTTTTCAGTCTCTTCATGATCCTTTTTTCCAGCCTGGAAATATATGATTGAGAAATTCCCAGAAGGTCTGCAACCTCTTTCTGTGTTTTCTCTGCAGCATTCTCCTTTCCCAGCCCAAATCTAAGGCGGATGATCGTCTGCTCACGCGGTGAAAGCTTTCTAATTGCCTTTGATAACAACGAAATCTCCACTTCATCTTCCAGACGTCTTGAAATCACATCCTCATCAGTTCCCAGAATATCAGAAAGCAGGAGTTCATTTCCATCCCAGTCTACGTTCAGCGGTTCGTCTATGGACACTTCCATCTTTGTCTTACTGTTGCGGCGAAGATACATCAGAATCTCATTCTCTATACATCTGGATGCATAAGTGGCAAGCTTGATGTTTTTTACAGGATTAAAGGTATTGATCGCCTTGATCAGTCCAATCGTTCCGATTGAGATCAGATCCTCCACCCCGACTCCTGTGTTATCAAACTTCTTTGCAATATACACCACAAGCCTTAAATTATGTTCGATCAGAACAGACTTCGCTTCTTCTTCCTGCCCTGTTCCAAGCTTCTGCAGTATAAACGCCTCACGCTTCGGCTCCAGCGGTGCAGGCAGCACATCATTTCCACCAATATAAAAAACTTCTCCTGAACGGTTCATCACCATTCTTGACACTACCTGTAATGGATAACAGCTCATAGTCACAACCCCTCCCGTTAAAGTAATCTGGAATTCAAAAGTACCTCGTATTCCTTACCAAAAGCGGATGTTTCAAATGAAAATGCAAATACCGGATTGTCTATGCAGACAACCTCTGCGGGAGTCTGAATGCAGAGTCTCTCAAAAGTAACAGCCAGCATCATTCCCTGTTCTTTTCCTATACTGTGAAAAAAGGTAAAATGTGGATGAAGCCCGGCAGTTCCCGGTTTCCCAGACTCCCCGGAATTTTCTTTCAGGTGTTTTAAACAGCTTACGGTTTCTTCTGAACATATTTCAGATAAAACTTTTTCTGTCCCTACAGATACAGGTTTTCCGTTTACAGAATCCATAAGCAGATTTCCTGAATCATAAAATCCTTGAAAAGGATATCCACATCCTTTATAGTATATGGTTATCGGATAGATATTCTTTGTCCGTATTCTCATGGAATCCATCAGATATGACAACGCTGTAATGCCGGACCACGTTGCTGCTGCAAGGATCAGAAACATTTTGACTGTCAACTTATCACTGACGATCACTTCCCAAAACCCTCCACACAGAAATGCGGCAAAATACAGTGTAAGTATTGCTTTAAGCAGCAGACTTCCCCTTTTCAGATTACATCCGATCACAAGCATTCCTGCAGCACAGCCACCATGCAGCAGGACAAGTGCCGGAAGAAAAATCCCAGACTTCAGAAAAGATTGCAGATAAATGATCCAGCAGGAAAACACCGCACCTGCAGCAGCTCCCAGAAGAGCTCTTTTTCTGCTTCTTCCACATCGGAATAATATTCCTGTAAATCTGATCAATATGTAATCTATCAGGAGATTTGTGAAAAAAACTACATCTATGTATATTTCGTAATGCATTTCCTTCCCTCCGTCTGATACTGCCTCTGACTTCTCCTTCACTTCGGTAAGTGAGATTCATTATACGTGATAAAGTATGCGGATTTTGTCAAAACGGAGGAATTATGTCTTATTATTTGTCGCACTAAATCGACAGTTTTTATCATATAAACCAAAATGAACATGTATTGACATATAATTGAAGTTAGAATAAAATGATAGATAATTTCTATGTTTTAGAAGGGCATCTTCTATACTGTCACAATTCAGACAGTATTTTATGTCTCTGCTACAAAACAGACTGGAGGATTTTAACATGAATAATATTACCGGACACACAGGTCTTACCGCGCTTTTAGGAAGCCCGGTAGCACACAGCATTTCCCCTTTGATGCATAATGAATCATTTCGCCTTCTCGGGCTTGACTATGTATATTTATGTTTTGATGTAAATGAAGAGACTCTTCCTGCAGCAGTTGCAGGATTAAAGACTTGCGGCATTCGTGGTTTTAACCTTACCATGCCGAATAAGAATAAAATTGTAGAATTATTGGATGAGCTTTCCCCTGAAGCCCAGCTGATAGGCGCTGTCAATACCGTACTGAACGATAACGGAAAGTTGATCGGATACAATACAGACGGGTACGGTTTTATGCAATCTGTACGTGATGCGGGACATGATATTACCGGTAAAAATATAACTGTCATGGGAGTAGGAGGAGCTTCGATGGCCATCTGTGCACAGTCTGCCCTGGACGGTGCGGCTTCCGTACATATTTTTGCCCGCCGCACCAGCAGATACTGGAATCGCACACAGAAATTCGCTGAGAATCTCTCTGCTAAAACAGGTTGTCAGGTCTGCCTCTTCGACAATGATGATCATACTGCATTGCGAGATTCCATTGCACAGAGTTATCTGCTGATCAATGCAACCTCTGTAGGCATGGTTCCGGATATCGACGATACCATCATCAAAGATACATCTCTGTTCCATCCTGAGCTTGTAGTGGCAGATGTTGTCTATGAGCCACAGGAAACCCGACTGCTCAGAGAGGCTAAAGCAGCCGGATGCCAGACCTTTAATGGCATGTATATGCTTCTTCATCAGGGGGCTAAAGCTTTCCAGATCTGGACCGGACAGGAAATGCCGGTTTCTGTTATTAAGGAAAAATATTTCTCTGTCAAATAGTGATTCGCATAACAGTCACATATTTCCCATCAGCTTATCTTTGATGATTGCCAGGATTTCTCTTGGAATATATATCAGAAGTCTCCATGAACGGTATCTGGAAGGAATGGGATAAATTTCTCTGCATCCACATTTCTTTCCTATGGCCGTTCCCCGGAAAACATGAAAATTATTGGTGACAACGCCCACCGAATGATCCAGTCCGATCAGTCCCAGGCTGAACTTCAGATTCTCTGTTGTGCTGGTGGATTTCTCTTCCAGGATCAGTCGTTCTCTGTCAATTCCATGTTCCACAAGATAATTGCACATTGCCTGAGCTTCTGTGATAGATTCTCCGTCCCCTTTTCCTCCGGACAGAACAGCCTTAGTCTCAGGATTCTCTTCCATATATTGTAAAGCCCTTCTGGTACGTTCCAGAAGGGCTTTTGTAAGCCGGGTACCTTCTACATGGGCACCAAGCACGATAATATATTCCAGATTTGGATGCTTACGCATTCTTACCGCAGCAATATTTATATTTCTTGCCGCTTCCGCAAGGACAAGGATCATTACGTCCGATTTTCTTTGCTTTGACAACTGTTCCTGATTTCTTCTGCTCGAGATAAAGTTCTTTTCTCTTCTCCGGTGTAAAGATCTCATCCCACTGTGGCAGTTCATACAGCCAGTCAGCTCTTGCATCTACCATATTCTTATAAAGAAGTTCTTTATCGAAGCACAGAGAAACCTTTGTGTTCTCATCCATTGTCTCAATCGGATTCGGAATCTTCAGACTGTCATTGATTCCATCCAGGAAACCAACCATTGTCAGAACTTCCTGTCCATATTTTTCAGCCAGTTCCTTAACTGTACCGGTTACTACCTCATCCGGGTTGCTAAGAAGCTGCTCATAAATTCCTTTTTCAATATTAAAATAATTTGCCCAAAATCTCTGAAGTTTATTACGGTCTGCCTGCTGGTCATAGGCGATGGCACGCCACTGCTCTAAGATTGTTTTATCGCTCATTTCCTTTAATCCTCTTTTCCAATATTTCATAGGTATTATGCCTGTGCGGAAACATATGGAAAATATTCCTTCCACAAGCTTTATTATTATATCATCTTTCAGTTAAAAATACAAATGATATTATTTGTATTTTTAGTGAATTTTAAGTTACTGTTCACACACCACTATCCCGAGACATACAAGCCAAAATTCCATTGCCGCAGGCAATCTAGTACATCGTTTTCGAAATAACTATACCACTCACTTGTCTGCGAATCCGATTGCACAGGTCTAAAAGCCTCAGCGTAG
>ENA-OQHZ01000310-OQHZ01000310.1-human-gut-metagenome-genome-assembly--contig:-NODE-310-length-36006-cov-20.512678_pt1 | contig 36006 bp, 23 predicted proteins | sample MGYA00242642_ERZ504734 | MGnify/ENA primary metagenome ERZ504734 (study PRJEB26092, sample SAMD00036210) | human gut metagenome | host: Homo sapiens | study: EMG produced TPA metagenomics assembly of...
GAACTGGCAATCATTGACTATAAAGAAGTAGTACAAATACGCTCTTGAGTTCTCAAACCACCACCACTCACCCACCTCGCAATCCGGAACCATCCGGACCACTCGCTGAGCGGCAGCAAGGGATTAACTTACACGAACCCGTCCACTTGCGCAAATCGGCATTCCGCAAACCCCGTAAAAACCCTTGCGGCGCAACGTATTCATCGGCGTGTCGAAAACCGCCTATCGCACGCCATATCATCGCAGAAATGCTTCAGACAAGCCTCAAAACGGCCTGAAATTCATCAGAAAAACCTGTCTACGGGCGTGTCGTGAGCCTGCAACGGTTTCCAAATACGGTTGGAAAGCCGAAAAAGACGCATACGGAGGAAACCGCGCGGTGGTATGTATGGAGGTATGAGCAAAAAAATCGCAGTATTGACGGGCGCAGGCATCTCCACGTCCGCAGGCATCCCTGACTTCCGCGGCCCGGACGGCGTCTGGACCAAACATCCCGAGCAAATGAACGTGTACGACATCGACGCGTTCCTAGCCAATAAGGAAGACCGCGAGTATTCCTGGCGCTGGCAAAAGGAATCGCCAGTATGGAACGTGCAGCCGGGCACCGCACACAAAGCGCTCGTCAAATTGGAACAAGCGGGCATGCTGACCTTGCTGGCCACGCAGAATTTCGACGCGCTGCACGAGAAGGCGGGCAATAGCAGCAACGTCATCGTCAATCTGCACGGAACCATCGGCACCTCGCACTGCATGAAGTGCCACGCGAAATACGACACCGCCGAAATCATGGCAAATCTCGACAACGAGCCGGATCCGCACTGTCATCGCAAGCTGCCGTACAGCGGCAATATGCCGTGCGACGGGCTGATCAAAACCGACGTCGTCTACTTTGGCGAAGCGCTGCCGGATGGTGCGATTGAAAAGTCATACCGTCTGGCGGCGCAGGCCGACGAATTGTGGGTGATCGGCTCCACGCTGGAAGTGATGCCGGCGGCGAGCATTGTGCCGGTCGCGGCACAGGCGGGCGTGCCGATCACCATCATGAACATGGGACGCACGCAATACGATCGCTTGGCCACACGGCTTATCCGCGACGATATTGCGATTGCGCTGCCGCAGTTGGTCGACGAGACAATCGCCGCGGAACAGGGCAAATAACACCGAATGAACAAGCAAGGCTCCTCAACCTGATTGGGTTTGAGGAGCCTTCTTTGATGCGGAAGATATGCGAGAATCCGCGCTTATCCACCGTGGGAAATCAGTAGATGCGCTTGGGCCGGAAACCGGCCGCGCGCATCGCGTCAAGGATGCGGTCGATGTGCTCAGGGCCGTTGGTTTCAACGGTGACGCCCAAGGAAACCGAATCAGTGTAATGGCTGGAAGCCTTGAACTGGTCGTGATCGAGTGCGATGACGTTAGCGCGCTGCTCGGCCAGAATCGTGGCCACCTTGACAAGCTGGCCAGGGGTATCCGGAAGCTCAACCTCGAAGTTCATGATGCGGCCACGGGCAATCATGCCCTTCTGAATCACCGCGCTGATGGAGACAGTATCCTCATTGCCACCGGAAAGAATCGGCACCACCACATGCGGACCCTGTGCTTCGGCGAACTTGCGCGAGCGCAGATTCAGGTGCTCAAGCGCGGCCAGAGACACGGCACCGGCAGCTTCGACCACCAGCTTGTGCTTCTCCAGCATGAGCAGAATCATCTCGTTGATGTCACGCTCGGTGACGGTGACCAGATCGTCGAGGAACTCGTTGAGCAGCGCGAAGGTCAGGTCGCCCGGACGCTTCACGGCAACGCCTTCGGCGGAGGTGCGCACCTGGTCGGCTGCGACGACGCGACCGGCGGCCAACGAATTCTTCCATGCCGGGCTGCCTTCCGGAATGGCGCCGATCACGCGCACTTCCGGCTTGAACGTCTTGATGGCGAGCGCCACGCCCGCGCCCAGACCGCCGCCGCCCAAGGGCACGACCACGTCGGTGACGTTAGGCACGTCTTCGAGAATCTCAAGACCGATGGTGCCCTGTCCGCACAGCACCTCATAATCATCGAACGGCGGCACGTAAATCATGCCTTCGGTATCGCTGAGTTCCTGCGCGTGGGCGGCGGATTCATCGAACACCTCGCCGCACAGCACCACATCAGCGCCGTAAGCCTTGGTGGCGTCCACCTTCAACGGCGGCGTGATCTGCGGCATGCAGATGGTGGCCTTCGCGCCACGCTCACGGGCCGCGTATGCCACGCCTTGGGCATGGTTGCCTGCGGAAGCGGTGACGATGCCATGCGCAAGCTGCTCGTCGGACAACGATGCGATCTTGTTATACGCGCCACGAATCTTGAATGACCCAGTGACCTGGAGATTCTCCGGCTTGAGCAGAATCTCATGTCCGGTCATCTCGGACAGCACCGGGGACGGAATAATCTCCGTGTGGCGTGCGGTGCCCTTCAGTCGTTCGGCGGCCAGTTTCAATTCAGCGGCATGATCACGCCGCAATGCTTTGAGCACCTCGTTTTGTTCCATGGACGTTATTGTAAGCGCACGTCTGCCGAAAATGCCGTGCGATTGCCGAATCGCAATCGAATCCCGGCCGTGCCTCAGAATCGCACGGAAAAAGAAACGTCCGACAGGTTTCGTGATGAACCTGCCGGACGTTCCGCAGAGAGTTATAGGGAAAGATCGATCAGAGCTGAATCACGACTCCCTCCCAGCGAGCGAGCTCGCCACGAGCGATCGATTTAACACTATGCATAGCATCATAGGTGCTGAGCAGTACTTGCGGATCGGACACGCCGTCGGAAAGCAGCTCCGCCACGTCCGAAGGCAGCGCCGCGGACCTGTCGGTGAGGTTGACCACGACAAGAATCGTGTCGTCGCCATTGGTGCGCGTGAAAGCATACACCTGATCGCTGTCGGCGGCGAGCAGATGCCATTCGCCAGTGGAGATGGTGGCGCTGTTGTGCCGCATGGCGATGAGCTTCTTGTAGAACGTGTACACGGAATCCGGATCGTCGAATTCCTCGGCCGCGTTGATTTCCACATGATTCGGGTTGACGCTGATCCATGGTTCGACGGGCGCGTCTGGCGCGGTGAAGCCGGCGTATTTGGAGGCGTCCCACTGCATGGGGGTGCGCGCGTTGTCGCGGCCGATGAGGGCGAGGGCGGCCATCATGGATTCGGACGACTGGCACTTGGCTTCCTCCACGCGCTGGCGATAGCCATTGAGGGCCTCCAAATCGCGGTACTGTTCCAGCTTGGTGAAGTGGGCGTTGGTCATACCCAGCTCCTCGCCTTCGTAAATGTACGGAGTGCCACGATGCATGTGCAGCACCATGCCGAACGCCTTGGCGCTCAGCTCGCGCGAATCGCGGTCGGAGTCGTTGCCCCAACGGGAGACCACGCGCGGCTGGTCATGATTGCAGAAGAACAGGCTGGCCCAACCGGCCTTCCTCACGGCCTCCTGCTGCTCGGTCATACGGTCGCGCAGGTTTTTGACCTCGAACGGCACGGTATTCCACTTGGAGCCTTCCTGGTCGATGCCGACATGGTCGAACAGGAATAGCATGTCAAGTTCCTTGTTGGCCGGATCGGTGACGTGCTCGTTACGGGCCGGGGTGATGCCCGGAGCCTCGCCGACATTCATGTAGCCTTCACGGCCTTCGAATACCTCACGGCGCATTTCGGCGAGGAACTCGTCGATGCGCGGGCCGTCGGAGCAGAACGGGAACGGGCTGGAATAGCCTTCCTCGCCGACCGGCAGATCGGCGATTTCGGAACCGTCCTCGCCCGGCAGCCTGCCGTTCTTGTCGACGGTCTTGGAGATCTGGGTGATGACGTCCATGCGGAAGCCGTCGATGCCGCGATCCATCCACCAATTCATCATCTTGTAGACGGCCTTGCGCACCTCGGGATTCTCCCAGTTGAGGTCGGGCTGCTTCTTGGAGTACTGGTGGAAGAAGTATTCGCCGCGCTTCGGGTCATACTCCCATGCGGAGCCGCCGAAGTAGGAGCCCCACTGGTTCGGCTCGGCGCCCGGAGTGCCCGGCTCATGGCCCGGCTTGGCGGGACGCCACCAATACCAATCCGCATGAGGATCGTTCTTGTCGCGGGAGGCCTGGAACCAGGCGTGCTCGTCGGACGTGTGGTTGACGACCAGGTCCATCACGATCCTCAGGCCGCGCTTGCGCGCCTCGGCGAGCAGTTCGTCCATGTCCTCGAGGGTGCCGAACAGCGGGTCGATGTCCTGGTAATCGGAGATGTCGTAGCCGTTGTCGTCCTGCGGGGACCTGTAGACCGGGGACAGCCACAGCACGTCCACGCCGAGGTCGGCGAGGTAGTCGAGGCGGCTGGTGATGCCCTTCAGGTCGCCGATGCCGTCGCCGTTGGAATCCTGGAAGGAACGCGGGTAGATCTGGTAGACCACCGCGTTCGCCCACCATGGATTCGGGGTGGCGCCGTTCGAACGGACGGTGTCAGGAAGAGTGGAACGATTGAAATTCGTCATCGCGATTGAGCTCCTTTGCCTAAGTGGAATGGATGAACTTTGCTATATCCCATGGTACGTAAAGCGTTTTTTCTTTCTTGCCTGCGGCGCGTTTTGCAAAGCAGGAAATGAAAGATATATTGCAAGCGGGATGCGCCCTTCGGAATCACATCAATGCATACGAAAAGCAGGAATCCTCGAAAAAGGGGAAACGAGGATTCCCGCTCGGCGCTGTGAAGAAGTTTTACTTCACAAGCAGACGGCCTACGGCCGCGTTGTTCCTGCCTTCGCTCGCCTATCGGCTCGCTCAGGAGGAACCTATGAACAGTCCACAGGACTGTTCACTTAACGGCTCCTCTCATCACACCACCGACGACCCACTTTTGGGCGAAGATGTAGACGATGAGGACCGGGGCCATGGCCATCAGGTAGGAGGCGAAGGCCATCGGGTAGTTCGACGTGAACTGGCTCTGGAACACGTACTGCGCCAGCGGAATCGTCTGATTGCTCTGGTCGGTCAGCGTGATCAGCGGCAGCAGGAAGTCGTTCCACGCCCACAGTGCGGTCAGGATGGCGATCGTGGCGTTGATCGGTCCCATCAGCGGGAAGATGATCGTCCAGAAGATGCGCCAGGTCGAAGCGCCGTCGATGCGCGCCGCCTCTTCCAACGAAATCGGAATCGAACGGATGAAGCCGATCGCGATGAACAGGTTCGTGCCGATGCCGAGAATCGTGTACAGAATGATCAGACCGAGCTGGTTGTCCAGGTGCAGGGTGCCCATTTCCTTGGCGATCGGCAGCATGACGACGGTGAACGGCACGAACATCATGGCCAGGAAGAAGTAGTACAGGAAGCGGAAGAACCGCTTATCCATGTTCCTTGCCACGGCGTACGCGACGAACGTGTTCGTCAGCAGCGTCAGCACCACAGCGCACACGGTGATGATCGCGGAATTGAGCGCGGCCTTCGGGTAGTTCACCTTGTTCCACGCGTCCGCGAAATTATGCCATTCCCACGTGGTCGGCAGGCTGAACGTGCCCGCTTCGCCCGGCGTCTTCAGCGCGGTGACGACGGCGAAGTACAGCGGCACGAGCACCGTCAGGCTCAGCACGGCGACGGCCGCCGTCAGCCACCAGTTGATGCTGTGGTCCTTGCGGATCTTCTCCGGCTTCGCTTGCGATTGTCCGCTTTGCGCGGCGGCCGGCTTGGTTGCAACAGTTGCGCTAGTCATGATTTCTTCCCCTTACTCTCAGACCTTTTCCTTGCCGCTGAAGAACTTCAGCTGCACGAATGCGAGGATTGCCAGCACGATGAAGAACGTGACCGCGTTCGCCATCTGGTAGGAGTATTCGCCGTTGCCCAGGCCGTTCTGGAAGATCAGGTAGGAGACGGTTTCGGTCTTGGAATCCGGACCGCCCTTGGTCAATGCCATGACCTGGTCGAACGCGCCGAGCGAGTTCTTGAGGCTCAGCACCATGTTGATGGTGAAGAACGGGCCAATCAGCGGGAACGTGATCTGCCAGAAGTTCTGCCAGGCGTTCACGCCGTCGATGGACGCGGCCTCATAGATTTCGTTGTCGATGGTCTGCAGACCCGCCAAGTACAGCAGCGTGGAGTAGGCCACACCCTGCCAGATGGACAGGAACACGATCGGGAACCATGCCAGATCCGGATTGGAGATCATGGATGTGGACAGCCAATCGATGTGCAGCGCCTGGCCGAGGGCCGGCAGCGGGGTCATGAAGATGTACTTGAACACGTAGCCGATGACCAGCACCGACAGGGTGTACGGAATGAAGAAGATGGCTCGGAAGCCGTTCTTGAAGGCGATTTTGGAGTTCAGCAGCACCGCCAGGAACATGCCGAGGATGTTCGTGCCGAGCGTGATCAGAATCGCGATGAAAATCGTGAACAGATACGCGTGGCCGACGCGTGCGTCCTGGAACATCGCGATGTAGTTCTTGAAGCCGATGAACTTGTAATCGCCGTAACCCTGCGAATTGGTGAACGAGTACATCGCGCCCTGCAGGAACGGCAGGTACAGGAAGATGCACACGAGAATCATCGCGGGAATGGTCATCCAGTAGAACGCCGGATCGACCTTGCGCTTGGAGTATTTCGAAACCTTCTTCGGCTTCTTTGCGGCGGCCTTGTCGGCCTTGGCCGAGATATTGCCAGTCATTGTCGTTCCTCCCCTCACCTAAAGTTCCTGGCTTCGATCTTGTCGTATTCCGACTGCATGCTGTTCAGGAATCGTTTAGTATTGCCCGACTGCACCAACGTCTGCAGGAAACCGGCGAGGTTGATGCTTGCCGGCACGTAGTGGTCACAGAAATCAGCCAGCTTGCCGGCCTTGTAGAAGTCGAGCACGCCATTCAACGCTTCATCGCCGACGTACGTATCCTTGTACGGGGTGAACGCAGACTGCTGCTTGGAGTAATCCTGCACGTTCTCCTCGCTCATCAGGAAGTCGACGAATTCGCGAGCCTCGGTGTAATGCTTCGTATGCGCGCCGATCGTCAGCATCACGTCGTCGCCGGCGGTCAGCTGCTGTTCCTTGACGTTGTCGGTGGCCGGCATCTGCGCGAACCGCAGATTGGCGTCCTTGTTGATCAGACGGATCTGCGGAATCGCGTACGTGCCGAGCGGCAGAATCGCGGCCTTGCCGGAAGCGATGTCCTGCGTAGCCTGCTGGTAGGTGACGGCCGGATTCTTCTGCGTGTAGTTCTGGTAAATTTCAATCAGCTTGCCGCTGACGGGCGTCCACAAGTCGGAGAAGGTCTTGCTGCCGTCCTTGAGATACGCGTATTCCGATTCCGGCACCAGCGTCGAATTCAGCGATGCAAGCGGCGCCTGCAACGTCCACGGATCGGCGGTGCTCGCCTCAACCGGCGTGACGCCCTTGGCCTTGAGCCGCTTGAGCAGCGCGATGAATTCGCTCCACGTCTGCGGCGGATTGTCCGGATCCTCGCCGGCCTGCTTCCACACATCGGCGTTGATGATGTAGCCGCTTGCGTTGCCCGCGTACGGAATACCGTACAGACGCTTCTTGGACTTGTCGGTGGTCTGCACGAGGCTCTTCGCGATGTTCACCATGCCCGGATTGAGCTCGTCGACGATCTCGTCGTCGGTGAAATCGTGGAAGACGCCCGCTTCGGCGAGCATGCCGTAATTGATGTCGCCGTTGATGGTGATGACGTCGGGTTCGCGGTTCTTCACCAGTCGCGTGCGCAGATCGGTGGTGGCGTCCGACGAATTGTTGACATTGACTTTGATGTTGGAATGGGTTTTCTCGAATTCACGCGCCTTGGCGGTGAACCAATCCGCCGCCTCGGACTTGAATTGGAAGAAATCCAAGGTGACCGTGCCGGCGGTGCTGTTGCCGCAGCCCGCGAGCCCAACCGTCAGCACAATCGCGCATGCAGCCGTAATAGCACGGCCCGCGATCCGCCTGAAGGTGCCTGTGTTGGCATTGGAATCAGGTTTCATTCTCTCGACTCCTTTGTATTTTCCTTTTTCACGGCAGGCCGGCTTCATTACCAGCCTCCGTTGCTTTTTAATTGTAGAATCGGCTTGTTTTCATTCCCAGTTTCCGCGCGCCCGCACTGTACGGAAATAAAAAACGGTTATTTTGTTATTCTTGGAAAGAAAATAGACGGTAAGGACGGTCCGATATGGCGATTTCCCCGATTCCACACTGGTTTGAAGGCTCGGAGTACACGCATAAGGTTGCGGCCTGCATTATGAAGTACGGTCCGATTTCGCGCATCACGCTGGCACAGATCCTTGGCCTTTCGCAAGGCGCGGTATCGCGCATCACCAGTGATTTGATTTACGCTGGCGTGATCGAAGAGACGCCAATGGCAGCGGGGCATGGCGGCAAGTTACCGAAAGATTTCTTGCGGAAATCGGCACAAAAGTCAATCCAGAAAGAAAATACGGAACGTCGCGGCCGTCCGCAGACCGGACTGCGCATCATCGCCAATGCGCGCACGTTCGTCGGCATGAAAATCAACACCACCCATATCACTGCCGTAACAGTAAACGCGCTTGGGCAGATTGTGACCGGCTGCCATGACCTGCCGCTCGACGACGATTCGCCGGAATCGGTGGTCGACGTCATCAAACAGCTGACCATGGATTGCGCCGACGAGGCGGTCATGTCGGGCCTGCCCGCACCGTGCGCGATCGGCGTCTCATTGGGCGGACATATCACGGACGATTCGGTGACGACGTTCGCACCGTTCCTGCACTGGTCGAAGCCGGTGGAATTTTCGGCGATGATTCGCAAGGCGACCGGCCTGCCGACCGGCATTTACAACGATATCGATTCGTTGGCGGTGGACGCGTGCATGTTCGGCTCGGGCGTCGGATTGAACAGTTTCGCCGTGGTGACGATCGGCATCGGCGTCGGCTACTCGCCCACCGTGAACGGCGAGCCTGTCAACAATCCCGATAAAAGCTACGGACTGGTCGGGCATATTCTGGTCGACCCCGACGGACCGCGCTGCATTTCCGGACATAAGGGATGCGCGACGTGCCTAACTGACAATTCAATCGCAACAGAATATTCGAAGATAATCGGCCGGCCGGCCACATTCGACGAATTCGCGGCCGCCGCGCGCGCCAGCAAAACACAGGCCACGAATCTGGTGAACCGCACCTGCTTCCGGTTGGGCACGCTGATCGCGACCATCGCCAATCTTGCCATGCCCGACAAAATCATGATCGCCGGCGAATCGTCGTTCATCGCGAAACTCGGCGTGGGCGACCTGCGCAACGGCATCAATATGTACCGGCACAGCCAGGCGGCGCCGGTCGATTTCGAAATCGCCGACCACGACTGGGCGATGTGGGGCAAAGCCGCCGCCGCGCAGGCGATTCGGCAGTATGTGGGCTGACTACGCAGACCGATACAGCCGATACATAGGCTGATTACACGATTTGCCGGCGCTGAAGGGGGTCAGTGCCGGCAAATCAAAAATAAATCGGAAGCGAATCAGAAAGTAAACCAGTTACTTCAGACGCGCACCACCTTGAACAGGACGGCTTGCGCCGGATGAATTGCCGGCGGACGGATGCCGTAGGTGGCGAGCGCACGGCCGGTCATCTTCACACCATCGGCGGTCCACCAGCCGAGCGGGCTTTGGCCGTTGCCGATGTCCTGCTTGGCCAGGTCGAGGCTCACGTCGAGCGGGGACACCACGTATACGGCGTCCGGATCGAGGCCGGGCAGCTTCACGGGGGCGGACGGATAGGTCTGCGATGTGGTCAGCTGTGTGAAGCGGTAGATCGCGGCGGCCTTGTTCGGCATGACGCAACCGTCCACGCGCACGGCCGGATCAGCCGCGTCGGAATGCACGACGGTGTCGACAGCGAACCATTCACGATGCTTCTTGAATTCGGCAGTCCATTCGGAGAGCTTGTCGATATCCTCCTGCGGTTCCTTGAGCAGATTCCATTCGATGCCCATGTGTCCGAAGAAGGCCGTGGCCATGCGCATTTCCTGCGAAGTGGCGCGATGCGTGGAATGCGCCGGGGAGGCGCCCACGTGCTCGCCGATCATTTCCGGCGGTACCAGCAGCGACGTGTAGCGCTGGATGTCGGCACGTTCCACCGGGTCGACGCAGTCAGACGCCCAAACGCGATCGGCTACTTCAAGAATGCCCAAATCGATACGGCCGCCGCCGGAGGAGCAGCTTTCGATTTCCAGGCCGGGGTGCGCTGCCTTCAGATCGGTGAAGATGCGGTATACGGCGAGCGTCTGCGCGTGCGCTGCCGGACGGCCGGTCAGCGGCGAGACTTCTTCGGTAACGAGCTTGTTGTGGTCCCACTTGATGTAGTCGATGCCCAGCTCGCTGACGAGCTTGTCCATCGCACCGTAAATATAGTCGTACGCGTCCGGGTTGGTCAGGTCGACGACCTGCTGGGTGCGGCCCTGCATCGGCAGACGACCGGCGGTGGGCTTCAGCACCCAGTCCGGATGGTTGCGGAACATGTCGGAATCGGGGTTGACCATTTCCGGCTCGAACCACAGGCCGAATTCGAGGCCCTTGCCGTGCACGTAGTCGGCGAGCGCCTTCAGGGACTTGTCTCCGTCGGGCCAGACGTCCTGCGAAATCTGCCAGTCGCCGAGGCCGGCGGTGTCGTCACGGCGGGCGCCGAACCAGCCATCGTCCACGACGAATCGTTCGACGCCGCTTTCCACGGCTTTGTCGGCGAGGGCGGTCAGGGTGTCGTAATCGTGGTTGAAGTAGACGGCTTCCCACGTGTTGAGGATGACCGGACGCGGCTTGGGCGCGATGCCATGGTCCACGAGCCAGTCGCGGTGCACGCGGCGGATGTAACCGTGGAAGCGTGAGGCGACTTCGTTGAGCCCCTCGCCGTAAGAGCCGACGAGCCATGGCGTGGTGTAGCTTTCACCGTGTTCCAGACCGACTTCGCCGCCGAAGAGCACTTCGCCGCCACCGATCACGCCAGTGGTGTAGGGCAGTCGTTCCGCGGACAGCACGCTGTTGCCGCTCCATGCCACGTGCGCGGAGTAGACGTTGCCGTGGGTGAAACCGAAGCCGTGTTCGCCAACGCTGAGCAGCAGGGTGGCGTCGAAGTCGGGGCGGCCGATCATGGAGGATTTGGCGAAGCGCCCTATGGTGAAGTCCTGGCGCTGTGGGGAACGCTCACGCAGATGGTGACCGGTGGTGGTGAGGATCTCGTTGGCGTCGGCGGGCACGCTGAATGCAAGTTCGATCTTGCCGATCTCGAGTCGTCCCTCGCCGGTGTTCGTCACCTCCGCATGCTGGCGGATGAGGCCGGTTTCATCGAGCTCACAGGTCCACGTAAGTTTCACGCATTGTTCCACGTCCTCGGCAGTGACGGTGACGGTAGGCGTCTGCTTGGGCTCGGAGGCCACGCTCCAGCTGGGGTAGCCGTCTTTTTCGGCCATGGTGTAGGTTTTGCCGGCGGCCACGGTTTCGGCTTTGATGTCGGTGACCTGGAACTTGCAGAACAGTTCCACGCCGTCACGGCGCACGTCGAAACGGTCAGAGCCGGACCACGCTTCGGACTGTGTCGGCAGCACGCTCGGCCATGCGGTGTAGTCGAGGGCTCCGGAAACACGCTGCGGAGCGAGCGCGTCGAACGTGTTGATCACGGTTTCCGGTGCGGTGAGCGGGCGACCCCAATGCACGAATCTCGGCAAATCGCTGCCGGGGAACACCAGAGCAAAAGCTGCGGCGGCAGCCGGCTGCTCGGCATACACGGCGGTAAGGGGTGTGCCGTTGGAAGCGGTGCCGTGGAAAGTCTGAATGAGCGTCATTGCAGCATCCTTTTCTTGCGATTCTTGGTTGGTATGACGCTTTGATGATACTGCATACCGCTTTTCTTCCCATCGCCCTGCGTGTTTGTTTCTTTCGGAAAGTAATTAGCGTCGGCGCGCGAAGAAATCGGTCATCAATCGCCCGCATTCCGCTTCGCGCACACCGCCAATCACTTCCGGTACAAGTCCGACGTGCGGATCGCGGGGAATATCCCATACCGAACCGCATGCACCCAACTTGGCATCCCACGCACCGAACACAATACGTCCGATATGCGTCTGCAGACAGGCACCGGCGCACATAGGGCACGGCTCCAACGTAACGACAAGCGTGCAATCAGCGAGATTCCAAGTGTCAAGCGAGGCGGCCGCTTCAGCCATCGCCTTGACTTCGGCGTGGGCAAGCGGATCGGCATACGTCTCACGCAGGTTCCGCCCGCGGCCAATCACTCGGCCGTCAGCGGCAAGCACGACGGCACCGACCGGCACCTCGCCATCCGCGGCGGCTTCGCGGGCCAGCGCGATCGCCGGTTCCATATCATCGTCCCATCGCATACGCCACAGTGTAGCGGCGGCCATACGACCGCTCCGCATGACTGGTCCGCACGTCCGACCTGCGCGCTCAACCGAAGCGGCACGAACGTCAGCCCATGGCGAAACACGCTCATAACCGCCTCTTGGTAGGCTGGAAAAGGTTGGAAATACGCGCAAAGGAGGCACGTTGGCGGTATTCGAGTTGATTCTATGCATCATCGCTGCCGTCGTGCTGTCCTCGTTCCTGAGCCGATTCATACCCAAGGTGTCCACACCGCTTGTGCAGATCGCGTTGGGAGCATTGGCATCGCAGCTGCCGTTCTTTCCAGATGTGACACTCGATCCGGAATTGTTCATGGTGCTGTTCATTGCACCGCTGCTGTATTTGGAAGCGCATGAGATTGACAAAACCGAGCTACTGAAATCCGTCAAACTGTCATTGTCGCTGGCGATCGGCCTGGCGATCGCGACCATGGTGGCGGTCGGTTTCGCATTGCACACCGTCTGGCCGGCGATTCCGCTCGCTGCGGCACTTGCGCTCGGTGCCGCGCTCGGGCCGACCGATGCGGTCGCAGTGTCGTCGCTCGGCAAGGAGGCGGCGCTGACCGAACGCCAAACGAGCGTACTGAAGGGTGAATCGTTGTTCAACGACGCTTCCGGTATCGTCGGCTTCCAGTTCGCCATCGCGGCGGCGGTCAGCGGCGTGTTCGAAGTGGGCGAATCGGCCGCGCAATTCGTGATCTCGTTCTTCGGCGGCGCGATCTTCGGCCTTGTGGTGGGCACCATGGCCGACCTGCTGTTCGAATCACTGCGCTCCCTCGGCTGGGAAACGACTACCAGCCGCATTCTCATGGAGCTATTCCTGCCGTTCATCCTGTATCTGGGTGCAGAGGCGGTCCACGTCTCCGGCATTCTGTCGGTCGTGGCCGCGGGCCTGATCATCCGATTCGACCGCACCGGCATCGGACCGAATGTGGCACGCACGAACATCGTATCGTCAAGCGTGTGGGGCGTGCTGTCGTTCTCGCTCAACGGCACAGTGTTCATCCTGCTCGGCATGCTGCTGCCGAACGCGATGTCGGCCAGCTGGGATGATCCGCACATCAGCAACGGCCTGCTGATGTGCGCGATCCTCACCGTCTCCGCCGTGGTGATCGCCATGCGGTTCCTGTGGATCTCGCTGATGCTCCGGCTCGCGCGCGACACCACCACCGGCAAGCGGCGCAAAATGACGGCGCAGCGCTGGCGTTCCGCCGCGGTCATGACATTCGGCGGACCGAAGGGCACCATCACGCTGTCGTTGATGTTCACGATCCCCTACACGCTGGCGGCCGGCGCGAACTTCCCGATGCGCGACGAACTGATCTTTATAGCCGCCGGCGTGATCGTGGTGACGCTGCTGCTGGCGAATTTCCTGCTGCCGCTGCTCGCGCCGAATCGCGACAAGGACACGTCGACGGAAATGACGGAGATCACCATCGAAGTGCTGCGGCGGACGGTCGAAGAGCTGTCGGGCCGTGTCACGCCGGACAACCGTCGGGCGGTGCTTATGGTCATCGATTCCTATACGAAACGCATCACGCGGTTGAAACAGCGCACCGGCGAAATCGATCCGCAGGGGTATATGCAGCTGCAGATCGACGCGCTCAACTGGGAGAAGGAGTACGTCAAGAACCGTCTGGCGGGCGTGCGCGCGGCAATCAAGGCGAATCCCGCCGAGAACCGCGCCGCGAACGATCTGGAGGCCGAGGCCTGCGAGCGCCTGCTCGACCAGATCATGAGCTCGCTGCGCCACATCGAAACCGCACACAATTCAGGCCGTATGATCTGGCGCGTCAAAGGCCGGTACAAGGCGCTGCAGCGGCGCATGGGCACGTTGGCGAAACGCGTGAACAGCCGTATCCGGCGCACGACCCCGCTGTTCAGCGACGATGAGCTGTTCGCGCATACGCGTGTGGTGCAGGTGGATGCGATCGAACATGTGATCGACCGACTGTATGAGGAGATGGGCGGCGACACGTACAACACCGAGCACTGCTCCGGCCTGCTGTTGGACTACCGACGCAGCGAATCCGCGTTGAGGGCGCGTCCGAATATGGGCATCAGCGCCGAAGCGCAGGAACAGGCCGAGGAGGTCAAGCGCGAAAGCTACGGCATCGAGCTGGGCGTGATCCAGGACATGTATGAGGCCGGCGACATCACGCGTGCGCAAAGCAAGCAGCTGCGACGCAACGTGTATGTGATGAGCGTGGATGCGGACGCGCAGATCTGACCCGGGTTGCGCGCTCAGGATACACGTTTGCTTCCTGTATGGACTCGGCCCGCTTTGCCGTGCCTGGTCATATGCCGAAGCGTTGCGATCCGCTCGGACCGTGCGGTTGGACGGGTTCAGATGTATGCAATCGGGGATATACAGGGGTCTGTCCGGACATGTGCCGTCGGATTCTCAGGAAGTTTTCAGAAAACACCAGACATGCGCTCAGCATCAGGTGTTTATATATGAATTGTCAGCAGAAACAAGCCGACCAGGAACCTTGAAGTTCCCGACAATTGAACCCTTTCTTCTTCTCTCTCCTTTCTCTCCCCGGCGGCCAATCCCGCCGGGGTCTTCTTTTTTCGCCGCTTGCTTCGCCTCCCTTTCCCAGCTTGTTTCACGGCTTGTTTCACGTCCCTTTTCACGGATCTTTTCGCACTGCGAGCGTACGCCACAATCGCACGCTATATTGGAAATCATGAGCGACGCAATCGAAAACACAACAGGCAGCGCAGACAGCAATGATAAGACCAAGCTGATCGGCCGCGAATCGGACGTGGTGCCGGGACGTTTCGGTGAACCGCTGCAAATCACGCATGTGCAGTATTCGCGCGGCGGCGGCAACACCGCGCCGAAACGACCGTTGTTCCTGTGTCTGCACGGCTGGGGGTCGAACGAGACGGACTTGGCCGACATGATGCGCTACGTCGCGCCATACAACGATTTCGCCTCGTTGCGCGCGCCGCTGACGTTGCAGCCGGCTGGCCGCTTTGCACCCGGCGCGTACTCGTGGCTGCATGATTGCGTGGATACCGGCGAGGATTTGGACCGTGACGCATTCGCCGCAGCGAAAGCAATCGACGATTGGGTTTCGGCGAACATTCCCGACGACCGTGCCGTGGTGCCGATCGGTTTTTCGCAGGGCGGTCTGCTGGCGATTCACTTGCTGCGCGTGCACCCGGAACGCTACGCGGCGACGATTTCGTTGTCCGGTTTTCTTGCGCCCGGCACTGTTGCGGGAACCGCGCCGGCGGACGATCGCGTGGCTGAACTCAACATTCCGACGTTCTTCGGCTATGGCAAGAACGATACCGTGATTCCCATGCCGGAACTGTTCGCGACCGCCGCGTGGCTGGACGAGCACACGTTCCTTACGGAGAAAAGCTATCGTGGGCTCGACCATTCCGTAAGTATGGAGGAGTTCAGCGATTTGCGCGATTGGCTTGCCGCGCACAACATCGCGCCGGGCATCCTGTAGATCCGGGTCAGTTAGAACAGTCGGATTAGTCGGTGATGTCGGCCTTATAGAAGTTCACGTAGGAACGGCTCGGGGTCGGACCGCGCTGGCCCTGATAGTGCGAACCGGTCGTGGCGGAACCGTACGGATGCTCGGCCGGCGAGCTCAGCTGGAAGAAGCACATCTGGCCGATCTTCATGCCCGGCCACAGCTTCACCGGCAGTGTCGACACATTGGACAATTCCAGCGTGATATGACCTTCAAAGCCAGGGTCGATGAAGCCCGCGGTGGAGTGGGTAAGGATGCCGAGACGACCGAGCGAGCTTTTGCCTTCAAGACGAGCCGCGATGGATGCATCGAGCTTCACATACTCCCATGTGGACCCGAGCGCGAACTCGCCCGGGTGCAGGATCCACGGTTCGTCCGGTTTGACTTCGAACTGTTCGGTCAGCTCGCCCTGATTCTCAGCCGGATCCACGTACGTGTACGCATGATTGTTAAACAAACGGAAGAAACGGTCCAATCGCACGTCAATCGATGCCGGCTGCACCATCTCCGGGGTCCACGGATCGAGTGAGATATGACCGTCGGCCTGTGCGGCGAGAATGTCGCGATCGGACAGCAGCATCGAAATTCCTCCAAAAAACGCCGGAACAATCGTCATACGAACGGACGCGCAACCAATGCGCGCCCGCCAATCGCAATCCAGTCTAGCGCGGCGGCGCTATAAGACGGACGCAACGAGCACCCATCCGCATTTTGCCGCTGCAACGGCTCACGACACAGCAAAATGCGGATTGGAGGCCGGAAAACGACAGGCTACTCACGCATCACACGTAGAACGCACTTACGCAACTCGGACGCGACAAGCACGACCATCGCCAATCCAAGGCATTCGACCCACGCGCCGGCGGACAGAGGCACCGTACCGAACGCGGTGTTGAGGAACGGCACGTAGATCACCGCCACCTGCAGCAATGCGGACAGCGCGATCGCGCCCCACAACCACTTATTGGCGAACATGCCTACAAACACCGACTGGTCATGCGAGCGCGAGCACAACGCGTTAAGCATCTGCGCGAAGACCAGGATGGTGAAGCCCATCGTGCGCGCTTCCGTCATCTGCGCGTCATGTCCGATGGCATCCACGGAACGGTCCGTGAACAGACCTCCGGCGAGGTGCATGTCCATGCCGATCAGCGTGACGGCGGCCATGATGATGCCGATGAAGATGATGTCGCCCCACATCTGCCCGTCGATCACGCGGTCGGTGAGTTTGCGCGGCTTGCGGGCCATCACGTCGTCGGTGGAGGGATCGACGCCCATCGCCAAGGCCGGTGCCGCGTCGGTGAGCAGGTTGATCCACAGCAGCTGCGTGGCGAGCAGCGGCACGGTCACGCCTTGGCTGCCCGGCTGCGAGATGCCGAGGAAGCCGGCCAGCATCACACCGCCGAAAACCGTGAAGACCTCGCCCACGTTGGAGCTGAGCAGGTATCGCAGGAATTTACGGATGTTGTCGAAAATGCCACGGCCTTCGCGCACCGCTTCGACGATGGTACTGAAGTTGTCGTCGGCGAGGATCATCTTGGCGCTCTGCTTGGTCACTTCGGTGCCGGTGATGCCCATCGCGACGCCGATATCCGCGGTTTTGACGGCGGGCGCGTCGTTCACGCCGTCGCCGGTCATGGCCACGATATTGCCTTGCCGTTGCAGCGATTCGACGATCTTCAGCTTGTGTTCCGGCGCGACGCGCGCGTAGACGGAGATGTTGCGGGTGGCGTTGTCGAATGCGGCTTCGTCCGGCAGCTCGTCGAGTTGGGTGCCGGTAAGCACGGTGCTGCCGAGGTCCGCGGCACCGGTCGCGTCGATGATGCCTAAATCGCTGGCGATGCGTGCCGCGGTCAGCGGATGGTCGCCGGTGATCATGACAGTACGGATGCCGGCGCGGTGCGCTTCGGCGACGGAATCGCGCACTTCGGTGCGCGGCGGATCGATGATGCCCACCATGCCGACCCAGATCAGATCGTTTTCCAGCACGTCGCTCTGCTCGGCTATATCGACCACATGGCCGGCGGCGTTGATCGCCACACCCGGCACATCGGCAAGCGACGCGGTGCCGAGCGGACGGTATGCCTGGCCAAGCGTGCGGTACGCTTCGGCGGACAGACGTTCCACGGCTGCGAGAATCTGCTGGCGATCGCCTTTCGTCATCGGGCGGACGGCACCGTTGACTGCGATTCGGCTGCAGTAGCCGAGCAGTACATCGGGGGCACCCTTGGCGAAGACGGTGAGACGCCCGGCATCGGCGTTGTCCTGCGCGACGACGGCCATGCGTTTGCGGTCGGAGGTGAATGGAATCTCGCCGACGCGCGTGTAGTTGGCGTATTTGCGATCGGCCTTCACCTTGCGTGCGGCGACGATAAGCGACACTTCGGTCGGGTCGCCGACGGCTTCCCACGTTATGTCGGAAGCAGCGGAACCATCGCCGGCACCTGTGTTTTCGCGCAATTCGCCGTCGTTGGCCAGCGAGCCCACGGCGAGCGTGGCGACGGCTTCGACTTGTGCGGCGGAAGCGGCGGAACCAGACAGAGCAGCGTCGGGAATCGCAATCATTCTGCCTTCTGGCGCATAGCCGGTGCCGGTCAGCTGCACCTCGCCGCTCGGGGTGACCACACGCTCCACCGTCATCTCGTTGCGGGTGAGCGTGCCGGTCTTGTCGGAGCAGATCACCGACGCGGAACCAAGCGTCTCCACGGAATGCAGTTTCTTGACGATCGCATGATGTTCGGCCATGCGGCGCACGCCGAGCGCGAGCACGACTGTCAGAATCGCGGCGAGCCCTTCCGGCACGGCCGCGACGGCCAGCGAAACGGATAGCAGCAGCGAATCGATTACGTCGTGGATGTCGTTGAAGCCTTCGGTCAGCGCAAGCGCCACCAGCACGACCGCCGCGATAATGCACACCGCGATGCCGAGAATCTTGGAAACGTAGTTCATTTCCTTCTGCAGCGGACTGTCATCATCATCCGTGGCCTGCAGAAGGTCCGCGATTTTACCGACCTGCGTGCGCATGCCGGTGCTCGTCACGATTGCGCGGCCGGTGCCTTGCGTCACGGACGTGCCGTTGAACACCATATTGGCGCGATCACCCAAGGCCTTGGCTTCAGCGAGTGTGTCGACGTTTTTGCCGACCGGTACGCTTTCACCGGTCAGGCTCGCTTCCGCCACGCGCAGGCTGGCGGCGGCGAGCAGACGTCCGTCGGCGGGAATGGAGTCGCCTTCACCGAGCACGACCATGTCTCCCGGCACCACGTCGACGGTGTTGATGCGTGCGATTTTGCCGTCGCGCAGCACGTTGGTTTGCGGCGCGGTCATTTGGGAGAGCGCTTCGACGGCTTCTTCCGCTTTCGATTCCTGAATGTAGCCGAGTACCGCGTTGACGATAAGGATAAGCACAATGACGATGGCGTCGAACGGCAGTATTTCGCCGCCTTCCGCGCCTGGCGCAGCGTTGGCTTTTTCGATGAACCATGCGATGAGCGAGATGCCGGTGGCAGCGAGCAGCAGGTAGACGAGGGGGTCTTTGAACTGCGCCAGGAACTTCTTCCATTTTGGCACGGGTGGTGCGGATGCGAGCTCGTTCGGCCCGTATTGCGCGAGTCGGCGTTCAGCTTCGGCTTGGCTCAGACCGGTGTTCGGATCGACGCCGAGCGATGCGGCCACGGCTTGCGCGTCGGCAAGCGACGGGTCGATTTGTGGCGGCTGCTGGTTTTGCTGATCCTGCCGAATCTGCGTGCGATCGCCCGTAGCGGAATCGCCGTCAAAATTGGCATGGGACTGGATGGACTGATCTTTCTTGCGATCATCCATGGTGATCTCCTTGGGAGCGCCGCGGAGTAGTCAGCTCTCCCCCGTCTTACGTATGCCTCGAATCGCGGAAATCGAAAATCCGCGGAATCGCAAGCATTTTGCAAAGGCGAGGCAACGCTGCGCGGTTGTGGGCACCGGGCGGACGCCATCGGCGCATCCTGTTATTATCGCACATCCTCGGCGTGTGAAAAATGGACATGTGGCGGAACGATGCATGGCACGCGACGGATGCACGATACCATGAAGTGTGATATATTATCGGTAGTTAGTAAAATTCATTACTAAACGGTCGTGCAACATCGCACGGCGCAACCGCAACGATGCAGTGACATCAAGTAATACAGGGGGATGCAAGATGGCAGATACAGCCGAACTCGCAATCGTACATGCAACCACGGCAAGTGCAAGCTGGCTCACCGATCCGACGGTGTTCGCAGCGAACCGCAAGCCGGCACATTCCAGCCACCGATATGTCATCGGCGAGACGAGCGAGCCGAAGCAGAGCCTCGACGGCGAATGGAAGGTTCGTATCGAACAAGCGCGCAACGTGGACGTGGAAAGCGCTCCGTTCGCGGCCGTCGATTTCGAGGATGGCGATTTCGGCGCGATCGAGGTGCCGGGCCACTTGCAGATGGCCGGCTATCTCAAGAACAAGTACGTCAACATCCAATATCCGTGGGACGGTCACGAGGATCCGCAGGCGCCAAATATTCCGGAAAACAACCATGTGGCGATCTACCGCCGTCGATTCGCGCTCGACGCGCAGCTTGCGCGCACGCTGGAAAACGACGGCACGGTCAGCCTCACCTTCCACGGTGCCGCCACCGCGATCTACGTATGGCTTGACGGCACGTTCGTGGGTTACGGCGAGGACGGATTCACACCGAGCGAATTCGATGTGACGGAAGCGCTGCGAAACGGCAATGGCAACGCCGCCGATTCCCCCGAAGCCGAGCATACGCTCACCGTCGCCTGCTACGAATATTCGAGCGCCTCTTGGCTGGAAGACCAGGATTTCTGGCGACTGCACGGCCTGTTCCGCACCGTCGAGCTCGCCGCCCAGCCGCATACGCACGTCGAAACCGTGCAGCTTGAAGCCGACTACACCGCAGCCGACACCGCCGGTACGGCCGACACCGCCGAACTCAACGCGGCACTCACCTTGCGCAACCCCGCCGACGCGATGACTATCGAAAGCACGCTGCGCGACGGCGACGGAAATGTCGTATGGGAATCAACGCAGGCCTGCAACGGCGAAATCGCCCTTAATTCCGGCAAAATGACGAACATCGCGCCGTGGAGCGCGGAATCGCCGACGCTGTACACGCTGACCGTACGCGTCGTCGGACATGACGGCGCCATCATCGAAACCGTGACGCAGAAGATCGGCTTCCGCACATTCCGCATCGAAAACGGCATTATGACGCTCAATGGCAAGCGCATCGTGTTCAAGGGCGCGGACCGCCACGAATTCGACGCGAAGCGCGGGCGTGCGATCACCCGCGAGGACATGCTTTCCGACGTGGTCTTCTGCAAGCGGCACAACATCAACGCCATCCGCACCTCCCACTACCCCAACCAGGAGTATTGGTACGACCTGTGCGACGAGTACGGTCTGTATCTGATCGACGAGACGAATATGGAGACGCACGGCACGTGGGTGGCAAACAATGTCGAGCGTCCTGAAGACGGCATCCCCGGCAGCCGCCCCGAATGGGAGGGCGCGTGCGTGGACCGCATCAACAGCATGATGCGCCGCGATTACAACCATCCGAGCGTGCTGATCTGGTCGCTTGGCAACGAGTCGAGCGCGGGCGAGGTTTTTCGTGCGATGTATCGCCACGCGCACACGATTGATCCGAATCGTCCGGTACATTACGAGGGTTCCGTGCACATGCGCGAATTCGAGGATGTGACGGACATCGAAAGCCGTATGTACGCGCATGCTGACGAAATCGAACGCTATCTGAACGACGGCAGCCCGGCACATACGGACGGTCCAAAGAAGCCGTACATTTCCTGCGAATACATGCACGCAATGGGCAATTCGTGCGGCAATATGGACGAATACACGGCATTGGAACGCTACCCGATGTACCAGGGCGGTTTCATTTGGGATTTCATCGACCAGGCAATCGAGACCAAGCTGCCCGACGGCACGACACGCATGTGCTACGGCGGCGATTTCGGCGATCGTCCAAGCGATTACGAATTCTCCGGCGACGGCCTGCTGTTCGCCGACCGCACCCCCTCGCCGAAAGCGCAGGAAGTCAAGCAGCTGTACGCGAACGTGAAGATTGCGGTTTCGGTCGATGAAGCGCGTATTACGAACGACAATCTGTTTGTGTCTACGGGCGATTATCGCTTCGTGCTGCGGATTTTGGCCGACGGCAAGCCGGTATGGTCGACTACGCGCCGTTTCGACGTGGCCGCCGGCGAGAGCGCTTCATTCGAAGTCGATTGGCCGGTTGATGACTACCGCAGCAACGCCGAAGAGCTGGTTTTGGAGGTATCGCAGCAGCTTGGCAACGCTTGCGATTGGGCACCGGCCGGCTACGAGCTGGCGTTCGGCCAGTGCGTGGTGGCAGGTGCGAAGACCACTGCAGATGCCGTTGACGCGGCCGGAGCTCCGGCCGACGGCACCGTCACCCTTGGCCGCTGGAACGCCGGCGTGCGCGGACAGGGTCGTGAAGCACTGTTCTCCCGCACACAAGGGGGTATGGTTTCATATACGTTCGGCGAGCGCGAATTCGTGCTGCGCCGCCCGTCAATCACCACGTTCCGTCCGCTGACGGACAACGATCGCGGTGCTGGACACGCTTTCGAACGTGCCGCGTGGGCGGTCGCAGGAAAGTATGCGCGTTGCGTCGACTGCGCGATCGCAAATCGTGGAGAAAATGCCGTGGAAGCCACGTATACGTACGAATTGGCGATTCCGCAGCGCACGAAAGTGACGGTCCGTTACGTTGCCGACACGGCCGGCCTCGTTTCGCTCGACGTCGAGTATCCAGGCGAGAAGAACGGCGATCTGCCAACGATTCCGGCGTTCGGTATCGAATGGGCGCTGCCGGTGGAATATGCGAACCTGCGATTCTACGGCGCCGGTCCGGAAGAGACGTACGCCGACCGCAGGCACGCGAAGCTGGGTGTATGGAGCACGACGGCTGGCGATGATTGCGCGCCGTACCTGCTGCCGCAGGAAACCGGCAATCATGAGGATGTGCGTTGGGCGGAGATCACGGACGATTCCGGCCACGGTGTGCGCGTGAAGCGCGGTGCCGGCGCAAAGCCGTTCGCGATGAGCCTACTGCCGTATTCGAGCACGATGCTGGAAGAGGCGCTGCATCAGGATGAGCTGCCGAAGCCGCGTCACATGTTCCTGCGTCTGCTGGCCGCGCAAATGGGCGTCGGCGGCGACGATTCGTGGATGTCGCCGGTGCATGAGCAGTACCAGCTGCCCGCCGACCAGCCGCTCAGCCTCAACGTTCAGCTCAAGCTGTTCTAAGCTAAGCCAGCTTCAGCCTCAAGCATAACCGCCGATTCGCGGCATAATTCCGGCCGACTTGCCAATAGGCAGGCCGGCCGATTCTGTTGATGGCTGAAAACAGGCAGGGTACCTAAAATGAAAGCACGTCTTTGAAGCAAACGACGCCTCAAAGCATGTTTTTCTGAAGGAGGGCATCATGAGCTATCCAAATATGAATCCCAGCAATCCCAACGACCCCAGTCAACCACCGCAGCCGGGATACGGCGCCTATGCACCGAGCCAGCAAGCGCAGCAATCGCAACAGCAGGACGGTCCACAAAGCGGCGGACCAGATGCCGAGCAGACCCCTCGCTATTCCGGCAATCCATATGGCAACCCGTACGGCAACCCGTACGGCAATCCGTATGGATATCCGTACGGTAATCCGTATGGTTACAACCCGAATAGCCATAGCAACGACAGTGGCGAGTGGGAGCCGGTAAGCCCGTTCAAGTTGGTGGAATCGTGGCTGCCGCAACGCGCGAAGAATGCCATTCGCGGTGTGTACGGCGTGCTCGGCGTGATGGCGATTGCGCTCGGCATTGCGCTACTCATCTGGCCGGGGGTGACGCTGAAGATCGCCGCGGTTGCGTTGGGCGCGTATTTCGTGATTTCCGGCGTGATCCGTATCGTCACCGCAATTGTGGAGCTCGGTCTGCCGGGAGGCTGGCGCGTGCTTGACATTCTGGTCGGCCTGTTGCTGACAGTCGGTGGCGTGGTCATGCTGAAGAATGCGACCCTGTCCGGCGCCATGCTGGCAGTGCTCGTCACTATGGTGGTGGGCCTCGGCTGGATGATGGAAGGCGTGATGGCGCTGGTTGAGTCGTGGCATATGCCAAGTTCCGCATGGGCTGTGATTTACGCGCTGATTTCGATTGTGGCCGGCTGCATCATGCTGTTCAGCCCGCTGGCCTCCACCGGTTGGCTGATTCTGTTTGGCGGATGCGCGTTGGTTGCACTTGGCATTGTGGCGATCGTCCGCGCGTTCACGTTTGGCAAGGTCGGCAAGTCCGGCAAGAAGCGCTAACTACGCGTAGTTCTCCCGTATAGGCGATAAACCCATACGGGAGAACGCGACGTGCCGTACGATTGACATGATTTTATAGTCGCGCTATGCTAAGTGAAACGTTTCGACGAAACGATTCGATAAATAGCGGATAGAACGGCACAAGAGGGAGGCGAGACGCATGGCAGGCATCAAAGACGTGGCCCGCGAAGCGGGAGTTTCCGCCAGCACCGTCTCCTATGTACTATCCGGCAAGCGTTCAATCTCTGCGAAAACCACCGACAAAGTCATGGCCGCCGTAGAGAAGCTCGGTTACACTCCGGACGCCAGCGCCCGTAAGATGCGCGGCATGCGCAACCAGATCATCGCGTTGAGCGCCCCGATTCGAGGCGACATCAACCAGGCCAGGTACAACGCCTACTTCCTGCGCACCGCATGGGCCGCAAGGAATGCAGGGTATGACGTGATGTTGCTGACCGGTCCGGATGCAGTGAAGGATATCCGCCGCGTGACGCAAAGCAATCTTGCGGATGGCATCGTGCTGCTCGACGTGGAGCAGGATGACGAGCGCGCCGCTCAATCCGGCACTTTTTCCAAGCCGTGCGTGGCTATCGGCTATCCGTCGTCGCACGCCGATTGCGCCTGCGTGGACATCGATTTCGCGCTGATGGGCCGCAAGGCCGTCGACTTCCTGTACGAGAAGGGACACCGCACCGTCGTGTTCCTGCGCAACAACGAATCCGACTACAACCGCCATTCCGGTTACGTCGTCATCTTCCGCGAAAGCCTGCTGGCGCACGCGAAGGAGCTCGGCATGACGGTCATCGAATCCGAGCATTACGAAGCGGACAGCTTCGACGCGCAGCACTTCGTCAGCACCGTCTTCGCGCACCCCGACCGCCCGACCGCCATCATCAACCAGGCGAACGCAAGCGTCCTCAGCCAGGTGCTGATGGCGTTGCACGACGCGGGCATGTCGATTCCGCAGGACGTTTCGGTCCTGTCGTGCGGCACGTATTTCGAAGGCGAGCCAACGCGCTTCCCCATCACCGAAATGCCGGTCATGCCGGAGGAGCTGTGCGCCGAAGCCATGAACCTGTTGGTCTCCGCCATCGAGGAGCACACCGACATCAAAGGTTCCGTGGAACTCATCGAACCCGCGCTGAAGCGACGCGGATCCGTTGCGGAAGCGGGGTCCGGCGGAACAATATAGATTTTCCTGCGATTACCGGAAGGCAGAGCGGCCGGACGGAATCGCAAGGCAACATAATTTCATACGGATAATCGAAACGTTTCAATGACGATATGACGGTCTCCGAAGAAACCGAACAAACGAACAAGCCGGGCGAAATCCGGCGAATCCAAACGGACCGCGGAATCGCACGCACGTCATCGAAACGTTTCAATACAACCAGATGTGAGCCGTACCGCAGGGCGCGCCTCAAGAAGGAAACAAGGAGAATAGCAATGAACATCAAACGAGGACTGGCCACGCTGGCCATCGCAGCACTGTCGCTGACCTCCCTCGCCGCATGTGGTAGCGATACCGCACAGGACGAGGAAAAGCCGAACAGCCTGTCGTTCTGGTATTACGAAGAGGACGACGCAGGCCAGACTCAGGCTTGGCGTCGCGCGGCCAAGGCCTTCGAAAAAGAGACCGGCGTCAAGATCAACTTCGAGCGCAAGTCCTTCACCCAGATCGCGCAGAACGGCAGCCAATTCCTGAACTCCGACGAAGCGCCAGACCTCATGGAATCCAACCGCGGCAACGGCTCCGCCGGCGTGCTCTCCACCATGGGCCTGCTCACCGACCTCGGCGACTATGTCAAGCAGTACGGCTGGGACAAGAAGGTGACCGGCGCAAACGCAGCAGTCGCCAAGTACGACGAGAACGGCATCATGGACGGCGATACCTGGTACGGTATGACCAGCTACGCTGAATTCCAGCGCGTCTACTACAACAAGGACCTGTTCGCCAAGTACAACATCAAGATTCCGACCACCTACGACGAGTTCGTGGACGCCTGCCAGAAGTTCGTGGACGCCGGCGTGACCCCGATTGCAGCCGACGCGCAGGAATACGGCGTGATGTGGCTGTGGTGGCAGCTCGTTTCCAAGAATGCCGACTCCAAGTTCATCGACAACTGGCAGCTGTACAGGGGTGACGTCGACTGGAATTCCAAAGTGCTGACCAACTCCGTCAAGACCATCAACGAGTGGCTTGACAAGGGCTTCATCTCCCGCAACGCCACTGGCATGAAGGCCGAGGACACCACGCAGGCCTTCATCAAGGGCGAATATCCGATCTACCAGACTGGTACTTGGAACCAGGGCCGTTTCGTCAAGCAGATCAAGTCGTTCGATTGGGACGCGGCCGTCATGCCGGAATCCAACTACGCAGTCGGCTGCGCAGGCAACCTGCTGGTGATTCCTGAGAAGTCGCACCACAAGGATCTGTCCGCCAAGTTCATCGACTACGTCCTCTCCGATGATGTGCAGAACTTCCTCGGCAACGCAGGCGGCATTCCGGTAGCGGCAGACACCAGCAAGATCACCGACGCGAAGAGCAAGGCCATGATCGAGGAATACGATTCCTACGCCAAGGACGGCAAGCTCAGCTACTACCCGGATTACGCGGCCTCCAACCTCACCGACGCGGTTCCAGCGGAGTTCCAGGAGCTGGTCAACGGCACCAAGAAGCCGGCAGACGTGCTCAAGAACATCCACGAGAAGTACGACACCGGCGTCGAGGACATGGGCGTCAAGAACAACTAAAAACAACCGATCCTTCCTTTCCATTCCAACTCCAATAATGGTGCGGCCCGTCTTCGGGCGGACCGCACCAACCCTTTCCTCCCCCATACATTCCGCACGTCGCATCGCGCCAAATCGTGCGTCATCACAGAACAATCCATCGGAAATCCCTCGGATCATCAATATTTCAAAGGACTTGCAATGTCTCAAAAGACCAAGCACGAAGCCTCCATGTCGAGACTTCCCGGCAACCGCTCCGCGAAATTCGTTCCATACCTCATCCCCGGCCTCATCGGTCTGTTCGCGGTAGTTGTTGTTCCGTTCATCTGGAACATCTACCTGAGCTTCACCCGCTGGCGTGGCGTCGGTCCCGTCAAGTGGGTCGGCCTGAAAAACTGGAAACGCCTGTTCTCCGATTCGACGTTCTGGATTTCCTTCGCTAACTCGTTCTGGATCATCGTGGCTATCGTGGTCATCCCTACCATCCTCGGCCTGTTCATCTCGTCTCTGCTCACCGACGTGATCCAAAAGAAGTTCGGCGGCAAAACCGCTTCCTTCCTGCGCGCGCTGTTCTATTTGCCGCAGCTGCTTCCGGTGGCCGTCGCCGCAATCATCATGGGCTGGATCTTCCGCCCGGAGGACGGTGCCGTCAACGCACTGCTCGCCAAGATCGGCTTGGGTGCATTGCAGCACAACTGGCTGGGCAGCCCTGACAGCGCACTGCCGATCCTCATGTTCATCCTGGTGTGGATCCAGCTCGGCTACCCGATCGTCATCTTCATGTCGGGCCTGCAGCGCGTCGATCCGGAACTCTACGAGGCCGCAGGTCTTGACGGCGCCAACTGGTGGCAGAAGTTCCGCGTGGTCACCCTGCCGTCCATCATCCCTGAACTGCTGGTGGTCATCCTCACCGCAACCATCGGCGCACTGAAGACCTTCGCTCCGGTCTACCTGCTCACCAAGGGCGGTCCGGGCACCTCCACCACGGTTCCGTCGTACTACTCCTACAACCAGTTCTTCCAGGTGCAGCAGGTGGGCTACGGTGCCGCAATCTCCACAGCGCTGACTGTGGTAATCATCGTCTTCTCCATCGTGTTCACCCTCGTGCAGAAGCACGTCGAGAAGGAACTCGTCTGAGAGAAAACCCGAAAAACAATCGCAAGAACATACTAAAAATCCGAAAAGCAAAGGTGCCATCATGACTTATTCCATGTCCACGGCCGCCGCGCGCAAGGCCTCGAAGAAAACGCAGCACGTGCGTTCCGCAGGTGACTGGATCACCCTGATCCTGCTCGTCGCCGGAGCTCTGCTCGTCCTGTTCCCGCTGCTCGTCCTGACCGTCAACGCGTTCAAGACCTCCGCCGATTACAACGCCACCGGCCCGCTCTCCCTGCCGAAGCACTTCACCATGGAGGGCATCATCTCCTTCTGGACTACCACCAACTTCCCGCTGAAGTTCTGGAACAGCTTCATCATCTCCCTAGTGGTGGCTGTCGCGGCGGTCGTGCTGTCGGTGCTCAACTCCTTCGCGCTCGGCATCGGCAAGGTCAAGGGCAACACCTGGATCGTGCTCGGCATCATGCTCGCCAACATGATGCCGCAGGAAGCGCTGCTCTACCCGCTGTACACCATGTTCAAGCAGGTCGGTCTGTACAACACCAAACTCGCGATCATCATCATCTTCACCATCATCCAAAGCGCCTACGGCACCTATCTGCTGTCCTCCGTATACGGCACGTTCCCGCAGGCCATCCTTGAGGCCGCGGCCATCGACGGCGCCTCTCGCTGGCAAATCCTGCGCAAGGTGGTGCTGCCAATTTCTTGGCCGACCATCAGCGTGCTGTTCGTGTTCTTCTTCGTGTGGACGTGGAACGAATACATGATTCCGATGGCGTTCCTCATGAGCGATGACGTACAGACCATTCCGCTGGCACTCGCCACCCTGCAGGGCCAGCGCACCATGGAAGCGACCACGCTGGCATCGGCTTCGCTGCTGAGCATCATCCCGACCATCATCTTCTTCATCATCTTCCAGCGCAAGCTGTCGCAGGGTATCACCGCCGGTGCAGTGAAGTAACGCGACCCAACAACGCTGGGATGTTGTGAAATAACGCAAAAACAGATACAACCGGCCGCGGCGGCTTTCAGCACCGTAGCCGGCATTATCGACGCGCCCACTGCAAGGGGGATCTACGATAGTCGGCAGTGGTAGGCGGCGCACCCATTTCCGCGTTTCCCAAGCTGTTTAACAAAGGAGAGAACAATGAATACTATGGCGACTTCCGGTTTCGGCAACGGTGCCCTCGATTCGCTAGCAATCGCGACGGACCACGGCCGTACACGTTGCGTCAACGCCGAAAACCCGACCGGCGGCAAGGGCACTGCAGCCACCGCCGCCAGCGCGCTCGGCCCGTCACGTAAGGGCAGCCCTTGCATCCAGACGATCAAGGCGGGCGATTCGGTCACGCTGATGGACGTCGATGGCCCGGGCGTGATTCGCCACATTTGGATGACGGTCACCGACCGCACTTCCCCGACCGGTCCGAACGTACTGCGCAATCTCATCCTCGAATTCTATTGGGATGGCGAGGAGACGCCGTCCGTGCAGTGCCCGATCGGCGATTTCTTCTGCTGCGGTCACGCACAGGCCTGCCGTATCAATTCCATCCCGATCATGGTGGTGCCAAATCGAGGTTTCAACTGCTATTTCGCCATGCCGTTCGAGCACGCGCGCATTGTGCTGCGCAACGATCACAACGAGGACGTGCCGGCCTTCTTCTACCAAATCGACTACACGGAATACGACGCGCTGCCAGCCGATGCGATGCGCTTCCATGCGCAGTGGCGCCGCGAACGCGTCACCGAAATTGCCCGTGACTACACGATTCTCGACAATGTGCACGGCCATGGCGCGTACATCGGCACCTACCTTGCGCTGACCGCACTGGAAAGCCGCTGGTGGGGCGAAGGCGAAGTCAAAATGTACATCGACGGCGATGAACAGTACCCGACGTGGTGCAGCACCGGAGCGGAAGACTACTTCGGCGGCGCGTGGAGTTTCGCCGACTTCGACGAGCATGGCCGCATGCGCGAGAACACGTTCACCGGACCGTACCTAGGATTCCCGTTCTATTCGCAGCGTCTTGCCGCGCACCGCGAAAGCGACTACTGGGATGTGGCCACACCCGTCATGCGCGGCCTGTACCGCTGGCACATTCCGGATCCGATTTATTTCGATTCTGACCTGCGCGTCACCTGGCAGCAGATCGGCACCGAGGAAGCCGGCAATTTCGAGCGGCAGGATGACGTCGCGTCGGTGGCATACTGGTACCAGCTTGAACCGCACACGCCGTTCGATCCAATCGGTGACCGTCACTTCCGTCAGCCCCGCTGATTTACGATTATTCCGCTGATTTACGCCGATAGCGCCGTATCGTGCGTTGACATGGGAATGGATATGTTCCGTCTCGTGTCAGCGTACGATACGGCGATTGTGTTGTTATGCGGGCACAGTAATCACATTTTCTTCAAGATAACCCGATGATTTTACAATAGAAATGACGATTGCGGCATGCCAGACGCATACCGACGTGCGTATAGTAAAGGCACAACAGAAAAACAACAGAAGAACGAAGAACAAGAAAAACAACACAATAGCGACGCACCGCACGATGTAGAGAAGAAAAAAAGAAGCAAGAAACCAGGCGGTCGTCCGAAAGGAAACATCATGAAGAACAACGACACTTTCAACCAGATCCTCAACTCCAACCTCGCTTCCATCGATCCGGGCTTCGGCCAGTTCGCACTTGCCAAGGCTTCCGCTGATCTGATGAAGAAGGTCCTCAACAAGTAAGACCTTCAAGCAGGAAGGCAAGCCGAACCGCGTCAGGCCATCTCTTTGAAACAGACCGCGTGAGGCAAGGCACCGCCGCAGCGAACGCTGCGGCACCGATTCTCTTCTTTCCGATTTTTTAAATCGCATAGCGGGAGGCCGCGATTCCAACCGAATCGCGGCCTCCCGCTTTTTCATACGCGCACATGCACCCCTGTCTTGCCGGCAATGTCCATTATTTGTGCCACACAATCACGCCAATACATCGCTTTCCGTCAACTTCGCACGAACTTAACAGCAACTTACCAGCGAACTTAACAGATGCGAAGTTGCCGTTAAGTTATGTTAAGTTGTCTGGCAAGTTCGGTGGCGTATCTACCGCACGCCACCTGCGCAGCGCAACCGCTACAGTTCCTCCATCGCAAGATTGCGGGCTGCGGCGCGTTCGCGGGGGCCGCGCGTCACGTAGAAGCCGATCGCCACAATTACGAACATCACCGTGCAGCAGGTCCACAGCACGTGACTGCCGAACGCGTTCAAAATCCAGCCTCCGACAAGCGGCGAAAACGCGTTGGATAGCGACCACACCAGGTTGTACAAGCCCTGATACGTGCCGCGTACATCCTTCGGCGCGATATTCGCCACCGTCGTAGCGGCAATCGGGAATGTGCCAAGCTCGCCGAGCGTCCACAGCACGGTCGCAATCGCGAACGTCACCCACGAATCGGCGCCGATTTGGAACGCATAGCCAACCGCGGTAATGGACATGCCCAGCACCAGCACACGGGTGTTGCTCATCCGCTGGAACAGCGCGATCGCAGGAATCTGCAGCAAACACAGAATGCCTCCGTTGATGGTCAGCAGGCTGGAATATTCGTCCGTACCAAGCCCAATCTGCGTCATCGAAATCGGAAGTCCGCTGACGATCTGGTAATACGCCAGCGTGTACAGGAACATCAGCACCACCATCGACATGAGCGCTTTGTCGGTGCAGGCACGACGATAGCTGCGCCAAATGGAGAATTTCGATTGCTGCGATTGAGCCGTTTGCGCAGTGCCAGAACGTTCCACAGGTTGTTCCACGGAACGTTCCACGGAGCGTTTCACAGACCGTCCGACACCGTGCACGCCCAGCCCGGCCTCTTTGAAGAATGCCATCATCAGCAACGTAGCGAATACCAACACAGCCGCTTCCGCATAGAACATCAGCGAATAGGAGATTTTGACAAGCTGGTTGGCGATGATCGGGCCGATAGCGAAGCCGAAATTCGCAGCCCATGTTTGCAGCGAATACGCACGCTTCTGCTTGCGAAACGGCACCACGTCGGAAACGTAAGCCGCGACCGCAGGCGTCGGCATAGATGAAATCGCACCGTATATCAGCAACGTAATCGCCATAATCCAAGGATTGCCGATACAAGCCAACAAAACCAGCATCACCGCGGAACCGAGATTGCCGATAACAATCATCGCGGGGCGCCCGAATCGGTCAGACAGCGCACCACCGTACAGGCAGCCGAAAATACCGCCGAAACCGTACATGGAGACGATGGTGCCGGCCACGCCCGCGCTCACATGCATGTCGGACACGAGATACATGGAAAGAAACGAGGTGACGAAACGGCCCATCCACAAAATAAGCAGCGTGACCCACAGGCCCCAGAACATGATGGGCAGTCCGAAAAACTCTCTCTTCTTTTCCATTCTTTTCATCATACTTGGCCGACCGCCTGCAGCCGAGCCGCTTTTCTGAAGCGCTTTTCCCGAGGCACTTTTCCCGGGGTGCTGGGACAATAGACGGTTATGGGAGCAATGAAAAAAGGACCGACCAAGGGGTCGGGCGGAAAGCATCGTAACGCGCTGAAGGGCAAGGGGCCGACCCCCAAGGCCGAAGATCGCGTATATCACAAGGCTTACAAGGCGAAGAAGGCGGCGGATCGCCGCAAGATGGCCGATCCACGACTGGCCGCACGCCGTCGAGCGGCGAAGTTCACGTCGGAATCCGACGATCTGGTCATCGGTCGTAACGCGGTGCTTGAGGCGCTGCGTTGTGGCGTGCCGGCAACCACGCTGTATGTGGCGGCACGTATCGAGCATGACGATCGCACGCGCGAAATCGTGCGTCTCGCCGGCATCCACGGACTGCATCTGCTGGAAGCCGACAGGCTCGAAATGGACCGTATCGCACGCTCGTCGAACCATCAGGGCGTGGTGCTGAAGGCGCAACCGTTCCAGTATTCCTCGCTGGCAGAGCTCGTGGACCGCGCCGATAAGAAGGCGCGTGCCATGGAAGCAGCCGATTCGGAAAGCGCGCGCATCGCGGCACGTCCGCTGTTCATCGCGCTCGACGGCGTCACCGATCCGCAGAACCTCGGCGCGGTCATCCGTTCCGCGGCCGCATTCGGCGCGAATGGTGTGATTCTGCCGGAGCGCCGTTCCGCTTCGGTCACGGCCGCCGCATGGAAGGTGTCCGCGGGCGCCGCCGCGCACATGCCGGTGGCACGCGTGGTGAACCTGACCAAGGCGATCGAAAGCCTGAAGGAACGCGGCTACTACAGCGTCGGTCTTGACGGCGGCGGTGACGCGCTCGTCGGCGAAACCGGCTTCGAAACCGATCCGCTGGTGGTTGTGCTCGGCTCGGAAGGCAACGGCCTGAGCCGTCTGGTACGAGAGGCGTGCGATTCCATCGCCGGCATTCCGATGTCGAATATGGTCGAGTCGCTGAACGCGTCCGTCGCGGCCGGCATCACGTTGTATGCCGTGGCACGCGCCCGTCGCGAGGCCGCAGCAGCCAAGTAATCGTTTATTACGATATTTATGAAAAAGCTCAAGCCTTATGGCTTGAGCTTTTTCATATGCCATTAACGGCTAATGGCTCCACACCGCAGCGTCCGGATCATCGTCCGGGTTGTAGCCGTCCTCGTCGGTGCCGTAAGTGTATTCGTCATCGATCACGCCGGAATCGGCCTCGGCGTTCAGCGCGTCGACATCCTTCGAATCGAGCTTGTACTGCGGCAGCACGTTCTCCACATAGCTCTTCACGGCTTCGGTCATGGACACGTCGTGGCCGGCCTTCTCCGCAAGGAACCAACGATGGTCGAGTACCTCATGGAAGAACTGCGCCGGCTCGATCTGGGAGCGGTATTCGCGCGGAATCATGCGCACGGTCGGCTCGAACACCTCGCGCATCCAGTCGGTGGCCACGATTTCGAGATCCTCGCCATCACGCCACGTGGAGGTGCGGTAGGCGTCCAGATCGTTGAGCAGACGGCGGGCCTGGTTCTCCTGCACGTCAAGACCGGTCAGTCGCAGCAGCTTGCGGTTGGCGTAGCCGGCGTCCACCACGCGCGGACGCACCAGCACGCGCTTGCCGTCCTCGGCGGTCTTCATTTCCAGCTCGTCCACGTCGAAGCCCAGTTCGTTGAGCTTGTTGACGCGCTTTTCGATCTTCCACATCTCGTCCGGGCTGAACTTGTCGGTGTCGGTCAGCGCGCTCCACAGCGAATGGTAGCGGTCCACCAGGCGGTTTCCGATTTCGATTTCGTCCACGTTGCTCGGCAGCAATGCGCCGGAAGACAGATCCATCAGTTCGCCGATGATGTTCGTACGGGCCAAATCCACATCGTATTCACGCTGGCCTTCGGTGAGGTTCACCTGCAGATCGCCGGTTTCGGCGTCCACCAGGAACGCGGAGAAAGCGTCGGCGTCACGCAGGAACAGCACGTTAGACAGGGACACATCGCCCCAATAGAAGCCGGCCAGGTGCAGACGCACCATCAGCACGGCAAGCGCGTCGATGAGTCGTTCGGCGGTGTCGGGACGCAGGTTGCGGGCGAACAGCGCGCGGTACGGCAGCGAGAATTTCAGATGCTTGGTGACCAGGATGGCTTCCAGCGGCTCACCTTGCGCATTATGGCGGCCGGTGACCACGGCGATCGGCTGCACGGTAGGCAGTTCCAGCTTCTGCAGTCGGCGCAGCAGCTCGTATTCGCGTTCCGCCACGTTGCGTGTGATTTCCTTCATGGCGTAGACTTCGTCGCCCACGTGCACGAAACGCACCACGTGCCTGGAGATGCCTCGCGGCAGGTTGACCAGCAGGTCCTCAGGCCATGTTGCCAGCGGCTTCTCCCACGGCAGCGTGAACATCTTCGGATTCGAACTCGCGGCGGTGATCTTCAACGCCTGCGGCTCCGGGCTCTGCGCTGCGGGGTCCTCGGCCTTCACGGAAGTGGCCTTAAGCACACGGGGATCCATCTGTGGCAATTCATGTGATTCCATAGCTCTTCAATTTACCCGCTGACCTACCCACGGCAGGCGGCAAAGGGACTACGAGTGTCACGATGAGAACAGCGGGAAAAGAAAAGCCCCGCACCAACGCGGGGCTTTTCCAACGAGACAATAAGAGAGGAAAGAGAATGTCTCGTTTAATGGTTGACGGACGTTTGCACATCCGCCAAGTATTGGTTCAACCACCCGCCAAGCGTTCCATAAGGAACGCCCGACGGTTGGTTACTCGTTATCGTCTCAGTTCAGACGCAGCTCGGTGGACGGAGCGAACAGGTGCATCTTGGACGGGTCGATCTTGATCTTGACGGTATCGCCGACCTTCGGAAGAGCACGCGGGTTCACGCGGATCGTGGTGAGCTTGTTCTGATCGGACATCATGGTGGACGCCTCAGCAGCGGAGCCATCGGTGATGATGTTGCCGTAGATGTAGCCGTCGGAGCCCAGATCCTCAACGTTCATGACCTTGAGGGAGAAGGCGTTGGCCTCATCCGGGGCAGCCAGGGAGGCGTCTTCCGGACGGAAGCCGACCACAATCTGGCCGTTGTCTTCGGCGGTGAGCTTGTTGACGGCCTCAGTCGGCAGATCCACGGTGTCCTCGCCGATCTTTGCCTTGCCGTTGACCACCGGGTGGGTGTTGATGTTCATCGACGGGGAGCCGATGAAGCCAGCGACGAAGACGTTGGCCGGACGATCGTACAGCTCAGTCGGAGCGCCGACCTGCTGCAGAATGCCGAGCTTGATGACGGCGATACGATCACCCATGGTCAGAGCTTCGGTCTGATCGTGGGTCACGTACAGGGTGGTGACACCCAGCTGACGCTGCAGAGCGGCGATCTGGGTACGGGTCTGCACACGGAGCTTGGCGTCGAGGTTGGACAGCGGCTCATCCATGAGGAAGACCTTCGG
>ENA-OQHZ01000318-OQHZ01000318.1-human-gut-metagenome-genome-assembly--contig:-NODE-318-length-35528-cov-8.432287_pt1 | contig 35528 bp, 41 predicted proteins | sample MGYA00242642_ERZ504734 | MGnify/ENA primary metagenome ERZ504734 (study PRJEB26092, sample SAMD00036210) | human gut metagenome | host: Homo sapiens | study: EMG produced TPA metagenomics assembly of...
CCCATTCCTTGGAAAGCATATGGTGATGTTCTTGGTTTGAATGCTCCACCTCTTAATAGATTAGCTCCTGCTGCTTTGGCTGCTTTAGCGATTTCAATCACTTGTTCCTTGCTTTCTACTGAACATGGTCCTGCGATCACTGCTAGATGTCCTCCACCAATTTTAACGCCACCGACATCGATAACTGAGTCTTCTGGATGGAAAGCTCTATTAGCTAATTTATATGGTTCTGATACATGCATGACCTTTTCTACGGCTGGATCTACTTCAATTGATTCTGGATCTACTTTTGTTGTATCTCCAATAATTCCAATAACTGATTGTGTTGCCCCATTTACAACATTTACTCTTAACCCTAATTTTTCTACTGATCCTGATACTTTTTCTACATCTTCTTTAGATGCTGTTGATTTCATTACAATAATCATATTACTTGTCCCCTTTTCTTCATTTCCCTTGATATAAATAAAAAAGCTCTCATCCTCTAAGGACGAGAGCTATCGCTTCGTGATACCACCTTTGTTTATTAGTATATTACTATACTAACCTCATCGAGTACAATCATACTCTTCCACTTTAACGGGTGTAACCGGAGATGCCTACTTAAAACTGTTCAACACTCTACTCCAAGATGAATTCAACAAAAATCTCTACTTTCCTTTTCACCTACCAGGAAATCTCTACGCTAAAGATCAACGTCTACTCTTTCTTTTCACAGTATTTATATCAAATGTGATTACATTGTATACAAATTGTTATCATCTGTCAACCATTTGTTTTAAATATAATAAAAACATCTCATTAGAGATGTTATCATCACTTGGAGCGGGTGATGGGAATCGAACCCACGTAGTCAGCTTGGAAGGCTGAAGTTCTACCATTGAACTACACCCGCAAGTATGGTGCCCGAAACCGGACTCGAACCGGTACAGCTGTTACACCGGCAGATTTTGAGTCTGCTGCGTCTACCAATTTCGCCATTCGGGCTTGTGTGCCTTATCATTATAACAAGACCTTTATTATAAAACAAGCAAAAAATAAAAAAAGAGTATTCCCTACTCTAATTTATCTTTAAAATCATTCCATTTTTCTTCAGTGAAATTTTTTACACGATCAATCCCATTTTCTACATCATCTACAGCATCTTGAAAAATACCTTCCCCATTTCCATAATAATGCATCATCAATGTTTTCGTTTTCTTTCCTAATTCTAAAATTTCTTTTTCTTCACTTGATAACTTTTGATCTGTATTTTTTTCTATATACTCTAATCGACTCGCAGCTGCGTAAACTTTTTTAGCTTCTTCTTGATTATCTTGAGTAATTCCTTCTTTGATTTTATCATAACCATCTAAAATTGTTTGTGTTAAGGCTTTAACATCTTGTTTAGAAGTATCATTTTCAACATCTTGATCTATTTGATCAAAATCATCCTTTACATCATCCCAAGCAATTTCTACGTTTCCTTTAAAACCACTATCAGTTGTTTGATTTCTACAGCCTGTTAAAGTAAAAGTACAAGTTATTAAAATTATCAAAGTTATAATATATCTTTTCATTTTATTCCTTCTTTCATTTCTAGTATGTCCTTGATATTTTATTTCATACTTTTATTGAAGAAAAAGCATGTTTTCGATAAAATATAAAAAAAAGAGGAATGCTTATGACAAATAAAGAAAGATTTATAGAATTATATAAAACAAATATAAAAAGACCTGGAAGCGAAAAACTTCTTGAATATTTATTATCTCCACATTCTGATTTCTTTGAAGCACCTGCCAGTGCACGATTTCATGGAAGCTATGATGGTGGATTACTTGAACATAGTTTAAATGTTTATGATTGTTTGAAAGATTATCTTCAAAGAGAAAGAGTGAAAGATACATATCAAATGAATTATAGTGAAGAAACAATTGCGATTGTTTCATTATTACATGATTTATGTAAAATTAATTGTTATAAAAAGGGAACACGTAATGTTAAAAAAGATGGTCAATGGATTCAAGTACCAAACTATGAATATGATGATCAATTGCCTTATGGTCATGGTGAAAAAAGTGTTTATATGATTAGTGGTTATATGCGTCTTACAAGAGAAGAAGCTTTTGCGATTAGATATCATATGGGCTTTTCTGGAAATGAAGATGCTAGAAATGTTGGAAAAGCTTTTGAAATGTTTCCTATTGCTTTTGCATTAAGTGTTGCCGATATGGAAGCTACTTATTTTATTGAGGGGAAAAAATAATGAATGAATTATTTATTAAACGAATGAAAGAATTATTAAAAAATGATTTTGATGCTTTTATTAATTCTTTAAATGAAAATGAAGTTAAAGGATTTTATTTAAATCCTTTAAAAAAGGATGTTTTAAATCATTTAAATCATCAATATATAGAAAAACATCCTTATGTAGATGGTGGTTATTATTTTGATTATCTTCATTATCCACTAGGTAAAAGTCCTTATTTTATGTGTGGACTTTATTATATTCAAGAACCAAGTGCTATGAGCGTAGCCGCTTGTTTAGATATTAAAGAAAATGATTATGTTTTAGATATGTGTGGTGCTCCTGGAGGTAAGACGTGTTATGTTGCCAGCCGTCTTTCTAATGAAGGATTAATGATTGCTAATGATATTTCTAAATTACGTGCTTCTATTTTATCAAGTAATATTGAAAGATTTGGTTTAAAAAATACAATTGTGACGAATTGTGATCCTTTAAAAATGAAGTTTAAAAGTTTCTTTGATAAAATCATTTTAGATGCTCCTTGTTCTGGAGAAGGTATGTTTAGAAAAGATAAAGAAGCAATTGATACTTGGTCAATGCAAAAGATAAATGAGTGTGCTTATATTCAAAGAAACTTAATTGATCAAGCATATAAGATGCTTAAAAAAGATGGCATTTTAATTTATTCTACATGTACTTATTCTTTAGATGAAAATGAAAAACAAGTTGAATATATGATCAATGAATTAGGTATGAAATTACTTCCAATTAATAAAAAAGAAGGAATGTCTGATGGTTTTATTGAAGGAACCATTAGAATGTATCCTCACATTAATCGTGGTGAAGGACAATTTATAGCCATGTTACAAAAAACAACAGAAACAGCTATTTCAAAAGAAAAAATTTTAAAACCAAATTTAAAGAAAGAACAGCTACAACTTGTTCAAAAGTTTTATCAAGAAAACTTAAATATTCCTGTACCACCTTATCTTTATCAATCAAATAATCATGTCTATGCTATTTTAAATCATTTTCCTGAACTTCCAATCAAAGTTTTAAGAAATGGTCTTTATTTAGGAGAATGTAAAAAAGGAAGATTTGAACCAAGTCTTTCACTTGCTCTTACTTTAAATAAAGATGATGTTAAAAGATCTTATAATTTTAAATGTGATAGTCAAGAAGTAAAAGATTATCTTTCTGGTTTAACCTTGAAAGGAAATAATCAAAAAGGCTATGGTGTTATTTTTGTAGATGGTTATCCACTTTCTTTCTATAAAGAAAGTAATAATCAAGTTAAAAATTTATATCCTAAAGGACTTAGACGATGAAAAGATATTTAGAAATTGAAAAAATCGTATATCAAGAACTTGAAAAAAACTGTTTTGGAAACAAAAAAAGACAAGGCTATCGTCATCTATTTGGCGTTTCAACCTTATGTATTGCCTATAGTCAGTATGTACAATTAGACTGTGAACTATGCGCTATTATGGGACTTTTACATGATTATTCCGTTTATAAAAACAATACCTCATTTAATCACGCTCAACTTTCAAGTGAACTTGCTAGAAAGATGTTAGAAGAAAGTTTATTGTTTGAAAATGAAGAAATAGATATTATCGTTCAAGCTATTAAAAATCATTCAACTAAAAATAAAGTTCATGATCAATATAGTGAACTACTTAAAATGTGTGATGTTTTAGAAACTTATTATCATGATCCTGATTGTATTTTTAATGAATATCATCAAAAATACATTGAAAAAGCATCATTACTTCTTAACAAATAAAAAAACTTAATGATTCTTTATTTCAGACTGTTGACATATAAAAAAACAACAGTCTTTTCTTTTGTAAAATAAAAAGACATTAAAAATAGAAATTTTAAGTATCTTTATAATACAATTATTCTATTATAAGAAACAATTGTATCTGATTACAACAATTCCTCAACTATAACATTTGAGGAATTAATTAGTAGGAAATCAATATTCTATTTTTTAGTTAGAATTTATAACAAAAAAGGATGTTACGATTTAAATTATTTCGTAACATCCCCTTTATTTTAATTCTTCTAATATAATTTTAGCAATCTTTTTGTTATGAATAATATAACTGCTATGATCTTCTCCTTCGAGAATTCTAAACTCACAGTTTTTAATATGATGTGAAATACGTTCAATATGATCTAATTTAATTAAATCATCACTTCCTGCAAGCAGTAATGTTTTAGCTTCTATTTGATGAAGTTGTTGATTAGAAATATGGGGTTCTTCTAACATCATTCTAATTAAAGGATTTTTTGTTTTTTGATATTGCTCCTTCATTTCTTGATAAACTTCTAATATAACACCATTGGGTTTAACATTGACTCCTGCAAGAATTAAATGATCTACAAGTTTTGGATAAAGACTTCCTATTAATAAACCAATAATTGCTCCATCACTACTTCCCATTAAAGAAATATCTTTTAGTTCAAGTTGTTCAATCATTTCTTGAATATCCTTTGCCATATCTAGATAATGATATTCTAGAACTTTATCACTTTGACCATGTCCTCTAGAATCAACAGCATAAACAGTATAATGCTTTTTTAATAATTCTATAGCTTCATCAAAAATACGATGATCTTCTTCATTTCCATGAAGTAAAATTAAAGGTTTCCCTGTTCCTTGTTTTTCATAAAACAAGCGCACACCATTTACATGTATAAACATTAACAATACTCATCCATACACGCTTGAATTCTACTTTGAACAAGAGCAGCAATTTCAGGTGTTTTTAAATCTTTATATTCATCATATTCAATTGGTTTTAAATAATGAATTTGTGCTTTTACGGGTTTAATTGTATTGTTATCAAATACTTGATAACAATCAATCATTGCTACTGGAACAATTGGACAATGAGATTTTAAAGCAATTTTAAAGGTTCCACCTTTAAATTCACCTATTTTATTACCTTGTTTAGAACGTGTTCCTTCTGGATAAATAACATAATTCATACCAGCTTCTATTTCTTTAGAAACGTTTTTAACCATTTTGGCACCATCTCTAATATTACTACGATCTAAAGCATAATAGTCTAATGTTTTAACAACATCTTTAATTAAAATTGTAGATGCTAATTCTTTTTTTAATACAAATTTAGCTGTTTTATCATGTGTTTTAAAAACAGCCACAATATCAAATAATCCTTGATGATTAGGAGTAATGAGATATCCATTTTCTTGAGGAAGATTTTCTAAACCATAACATTCTAAATCTACTCTTGCTTTTTTAACGATTTCATCAGCAACATTATGTATAAATTGATATCCTTCATCAATTGTTGGATATTTTTCTTTATTTTGATATTGTTTTAACTTATAAAACCACCAATAAGGTAATTTAAAAATACATCTTAAGACAACTAAAATAATTCTTTTCATATCATCATCCCTTTTTATAGATTTGTAAGACAAATGTTTCCATTTGTGTTTCTTTTTCTAATTGAAAATTATATTCGTCAAAACTTGGAAAATAGGTTTCACCTTCATGTTTCCCTGGTATTCTAGAAATCATTAGTTCATCTACATAAGGAAGTGCTTGCTTATAAATAGAAGCCCCTCCACAAATAAATAAATCTTCCTTTTTATTTTTATATTCTTGAATCGTTTCTACTAAATCATGTTTTACTTCTACACGTTCATCATCTAATTCACCACGGGTTACAACAATTGTTTTTCTATGAGGAAGTGGTCTTCCTATTGCCATGTATGTTGTTTTTCCCATTAAAATTGTTTGATGAAGTGTTGTTTTTTTAAAATGTTGTAAATCTTCTTTATTATGCCAAGGCATTCCATTAGAAGAGTCTTTTTTACCAATTAATAAATCATCGTCTGTTGCTACAATAATAGAAATCATTAGACACTCACCTTTCCAACAAGTCTACCATGAGATTGATAATTTTCAATTTTAATATCATCTATTGTAAAATCAAAAATAGATTTAACTTCTGGATTTAAAACAAGTTGACATTTAGGATAAGGAGTTCTAGAAATTTGTTCCTTAACAACATCAAAATGATCTTTATAAATATGAGCATCTCCTATAGTATGCACAAATTCTTTTGGTTTGTACCCACATACTTGAGCAAGCATTGCTGTAAATAAAGCGTAAGATGCAATATTAAATGGTACTCCTAAAAATGTATCTGCACTTCTTTGATATAATTGACAACTTAAATATTTTTTATCATTGCTTACATAAAATTGTAAGAAAGCATGACATGGTGGAAGTGCCATTTCATCAACTTCTGCTGGATTCCAGGCACAAATAATATGTCTTCTTGAAAATGGATTATTTTTTAATGAATCAACAAGTTTTGCTACTTGATCAACACCTTCATTATTAAAATTACGCCATTGTCTACCATAAACTGGTCCTAATTCACCATATTTAACAACAAATGGATCATCTGCTGGTAATTCTTTGATTTTAGCAACAAATTCTTCTAAAGTTTCTCCATGAAAATCTTCACTTTTCTTAAAAGCTTCATAAGGCCATTCATTCCAAATCTTCACATTTCTATCAACAAGATATTTTATATTAGTATCTCCTTTAATAAACCATAATAATTCTTCAGCAATAGGTCTTAAAAACATTTTCTTTGTTGTAAGTAAAGGAAAACCATCTGTTAAATCATAACGTGTTTGATAACCAAAAACACTACGTGTTCCTGTTCCTGTACGATCATCTCTATCTTGACCATTTTCTAATATATATTGACACATATCTAAATATTGTTTCATTTCATTCACCTCTCTTTGTCAATTATATAGAAAATCATTTCAATTGTCATCTACAAAAAAAGAGGATTTCTCCTCTTAATCATATCTATGTCGATATTCTTCCATCATTCCTTTAAAGATTTCACCATTTGTAGGTGGTGTAAAGGTTACAGCATTTGCTCCTGCTTGAATAACTTCTCTAACTGTTTCTTCTGTTGGTCCACCAGTAGCAATAATAGGGAAATTAGGATCAATTTTTCTTAATTTTTTAACAATTTTAACAGTATCTTTTCCTCCAGATACATTTATAATATTTGCTTTCGTATGTAACATTCTTTTTTCTAAATCTTCATTTAAAGAAACAATTGTTAAAACAACAGGAATATCAATATCATCTGCTAGATTTTGAACAAATTCAGTTGTTGTTGGTGCATTTAAAACAACAGCTGTTGCTCCATGTAACTCTGCATCTAAAGCAATCGATTCAACACGTTTACCGGCAGTTGTTCCACCACCAACACCAACAAAAACAGGTCTTTGAGCAACTGAAATAATTGCTTCTGTAATTTGAATTGTTGGTGTAAAAGGATAAACCGCAATAACAGCATCCGCATTACAATTAGCAATCACCGCTACATCTGTTGAAAAAACCAATGATTTAATTCTTTTTCCATTAATTAAAACTCCTGTAGCTTCACGATAAACTTCAGGTACAAGAATTGTATGACTTCTAAGTTGTGTATTAATTTTAGGTATTGCTTTATTCATAAAATCCTCCTTAATGTCTTTGAATATAATGATATGTTGCTCCAATTAAATTCGCATCATTTCCAAATTGACATACTTTAATATTTGGTCGTACATGTGCATGCGTTAATTGAGAAAAAATAATATCTAATTGTTCATTGACTTTATCTAATAAATCACTTCTTGATGAAATAGCTCCACCAATAATAATCATGCTTGGATCATAAGCATATTGTAAATTATAAATACCCATTGCAAGAGTACGATAATATTCATCAACATATTTTTTATAAACTTCATTATTATCCGCTTGATCAAAAACTTCTTTACCATCTAAAGTATGATAATCAACGTCTAGTTCCTTAGCCACTCTTTTAGTTACCGCAACTGTTGATCCATCATCTGACCATGTATAATATTTCTTTTCATCTTGATCATATCTCATAATCATATAACCAAATTCTCCACCATGTAATGCATTTCCATGATGAACATGACGATCTTTAATAACTGCTCCACCAATTCCTGTTCCACTAACAATAAAACAGCAATCATTTTCATGACATGCAACACCTTTCCATACTTCTGCAAGGGCTGCACAGTTAGCATCATTTTCAAATTCAACATCTTTATTTAAACGTTGTTTTAAATCTTCCTTAATATTTGGACCATGAATATAATCGATAGCACTTGAACCATAAATAATACCACCATCACTATCAACAGCTCCTGGCATTGATAAAGCAATTCCTTCTATATCTTGATATTCATGAGCTACATTTTCTATTTCTTGATACATTTTTTCTAATGTATCTGGTGTTTTAAATTTATTTGATGAAGACACTTCTCCTTCTTCATTTACAACAGCATATTTGACAGATGTTCCCCCAACATCAAACGCTAAATATTTTTTCATAAGCCTCTCCTTTCATTTCTTACATTATTATAGTATATTTTTTTGAACAAATCATTAACATCCTTATTTTATAAACACCTTATTCCATTCATCACAATTTCTTTCCAATAATTCAAAATCAACCGTTGCTAATTTTATATAATTATAAGAAGATTTTCTTTTTTTCAGTTTATAAACAATTTGTGCTCGTCTCAATATATCCTCTTGATTTTTAAAACTTCTTAAAACCTGAACTTGATCTATTAATAATCCTTTATACTTTAAATCTTTTTCTAAAAAAATATTAAACTCATGATAACATCCTTCAGGAACAGGAATCATATTATTAAATAATAACTTTCCTAGATATGATTCAACCGTTGGATTTCCATTAAATATTCTTTTAATAGTTGGAACTCGTGTAAATTGAACTTTTTTTGACCATCTTGATCATTATAATAATCTCTTTTATCAGGTGAAGATAAGGGAACAAAATACTTATAACCATTTATTAATACTTTTATAGCAATAAATTTTCTTTGATGATTTCCACTATTATGTATTAAAACTTTTGAATCTGCTTTGTATAAATATTCCATATATTGACTATCAATTTCATATAATTTCATAAATATAGCTCCTTTTAGATAATAAAAAAACGAAGAGGTTCTCTCTTCGTATAAGTATTTGATTTCTTATAAGAAATCTATGATTTTTTAGCTCCCACTATTTGGCAGGGAATCTCCTGATTTTTTAGCTCCCACTATTTGGCAGGGAATCTCCTGATTTTTGAAGACAATTTCTCCACTATTATAATAGCAATTTTTGTCTCAAAATACAATTGATTTATTAAGATTATTCATCTATTTTTAATACATGGATTCCATGGTATTGACAATAATTCAAACATTTCTTTCTCAGTTTCTGTAAGTTTTATTTTCTTTGATAATTCTTCGATGTTTTTCATAAGAACACTCCTTATTATTTTTTATAAAAAGGTATCTTTTCGATACCCTCTACATGCGTTATCCATCGTTTTTACCACCCGCAAAACATTGATTGTAAACAATCCTATTCTTTTAAATTTTAAAACTTTACCTGTTTTTATAAATATTTTCTTAAAAATATAAACACTTATCAAATATATAAATTTTATTATCTATTTATACTTTGACATATGCAAGAATCATTTCTTTTAATTTGATCAACTCTGGTGTGTAGTCTTCATTTTCTTTAGAACCCCAAATAAAACCTCCTGCATAATATGCACAAGCTGTCATCATTGTATGAACTGTTACTCTCATAAACTCTTCTTCTGCCATATCTGTTTTAAACGTTTTATCTTCTTTGGCTTTTTCATACATCATATGAAAACGTGTATTTGCTGAAAAAAGTGCTTGATTAAATTCATCCATTTGTAAATCTTTTCTTCCTGAATGAGATACATAATGATTGAAATTATCATTATACCGAAGAAGAGCTTTATGCGTTTGATACATTTCAATAAAACTATCTAATGTAAAAATCAAACGACCAATAGCTGGTATATCTCCTACTGAACTCATTGGTCTTTTTTGATCTAATTCATCAAAATATTCTTTCCATTCTTTTGTATTTACCGCAATAACAAGTTCTAATTTTCCTGGGAAATAACGAAACAATGTTGCTCTTCCAATTCCTGCTTCTTTTGCTATTTCTCCCATTGTTACAGATTCGATTTTTTTATCTACAAAAAGACGAAAAGCAACATCTATAATTTTCTCTCTGCGTTCATCTTTTTCTGACTTTTTTATTATCATAATTTCCTCACTTTATAGAGATACTCTATCTCATTAGTATTATATAAATAGTATTTTCTTTTGTCAATTTTATGTAAAAAGCTCAATTCTTTATTTAAAAATTGAGCTTCTACGTATACCATATCTTAAAAATATAAACTATTTTTTATCTTTAATTTGTTGTTTTAACATTGAAACAAACTCATCAATAGTAACAGTTGTTGCTTTTTGTTCACCATGTTTACGATAAGTTACAGTTCTTTCATCACGTTCATTATTACCTAAAACAAGGATATAGTTTGCTTTTTGCATTTGTGCTTCACGAATACGATATCCTAATTTTTCATCTCTTGAATCAAGTTCTACTTCAAAACCTTCATCTAATAATAATTGATAAATTTCATTAGCGTAATCTAAATGATATTCATTTTTAACAGGTAATACTTTGACTTGTGTAGGAGCTAACCATAATGGTAAGTTTCCTTTTGTTTCTTCTAAGATATAAGCCATGAAACGATCTAATGAACCTAAAATAGCTCTGTGTAAAACAACAGGAGTTTTCTTAGTTCCATCTTCCGCAACATAAGTTAAGTTAAACTTAGCTGGTAAACAGAAGTCTAATTGACAAGTTGATAAAGTGATTTCATTACCAATAGCTGGTTTAACATTAACGTCTAATTTAGGGCCATAGAAAGCAGCTTCCCCAATTTCTTCAGTATATTCAATACCAAGTTCATTCATTACTTCACGTAATTCATTTTCTGCTTTATTCCACATTTCATCATCATCATGATATTTTTCTTTATCTTCTGGATCTCTAAGAGATAAAACACAACGATAATCTGTAATATTGAAATCTTTATAAACATCTAAGATTAAATCGATAACACCTTTAAATTCTGATTTAATTTGTTCTGGTGTTACAAATAAATGAGCATCGTTTTGACAGAAATGTCTTCCTCTTTCAATACCTTTAACAGCTCCTGATGCTTCATATCTAAAGTCATGAGCAATTTCACCAATACGAATTGGTAAGTTTTTATAAGAATGTAATTTATTTGCATAAATCATCATATGATGAGGACAGTTCATTGGACGTAAAACAAATGATTCTCCATCCATTTCCATTTGTGGGAACATATTTTCTTTATAATGATCCCAGTGTCCTGATGTTTTATATAAGTTTACTGTTCCTACAGCAGGAGTTAATACATGTAAGTAACCTAATTTCTTTTCTTTTTGTTTGATGTATCTTTCAAGTTTTTGCCAGATAGCATATCCTTTTGGTAAATACATTGGAAGACCTCTACCAATTAAATCATCAACCATGAAGATTTCCATTTCTTTACCAATTTTACGATGATCTCTTTCTTTAGCTTCTTCTAATAAATTTAAGTGTTCTTCTAATTCTTCAGCAGTTGGGAAACAAACACCATAAATACGTTGTAAAACTTTATTGTTTTTATCACCTTTCCAATAAGCACCAGAATGTTTGATTAATTTAAAGTTTTTACACATTTTAACTGTTTCAACATGAGGACCTCTACATAAATCAGTAAAATCTCCTTGACTATAACAAGTAATTGTTCCATCTTTTAAATTAGAAATTAAATCTAATTTATATTCATCATCTTTAAACATTTCTAAAGCTTCTTCTTTAGAAATTTCACGACGAACAATTCTTTTACCATCTTTACAGATTTTTTTCATTTCTTTTTCAATTTTAGCGATTGCTTCATCACTAACAACTTCATCACCTAAATCGACATCATAATAGAATCCTTCAGCTACAACAGGACCTACCCAAAATTTAGCTTGAGGATAAAGATGTTTGATTGCTTGTGCCATCACATGGGCACAAGAGTGATTTAATGTATTTAATTGTTCATTTTCTTTAAAATCTACCATTTTCCTTCTCCTTTACATAAAAAACTCTCATCCAAAGGACGAGAGTTTCGTGGTACCACCTTAATTTGCTTTTCAGCCTCAAAACTTTAACGCAGTTAACGACAATCTTTTTCAAGTGTAGCTATTAGGGAGTATCTTATAAACATTCTCAAGGTTTTCACCAACCACCTTTTCTCTAAATCAAATCATTTATAAAACATATCCTAAATCATTGCTTTTTTATTTACGTTTTTATTCTAATACAATATTTTACATTGTCAACTGATTATTGGTTTTCATTTCTTTTATTTGCATACATTTTTTCTTAAAAGCTAAATAAACAAGTTTTGAAGGAAGGGGTTCATACAATGTGAGCGTATCACATTTAACACAATATAATCCTTCAATCCCATTAACACATATATTTTCTACCCATTCATCCGTTGCTTTACAAATACTACAGTTTTTTAATTGTTTATCATCAATAATTTGTACTCTCATTTCCATCACCAACAATTAGTATAAGCACTCACGTATAAAAATGATGTCGAATTTTATTTTCCAACTAATTTTTTTAAATCTTTTACTTCTTGTGGTTTTAAACGACGATATTCTCCAGGACGTAATCCTTTTAAATTGACACAACCAACAGAAATACGATGTAATCTTTTTACTGGATGTCCCACACTTTCAAACATTTTTTTAACTTGTCTGTTTTTTCCTTCATAAAGTTTAATTTTTAAAACAGTTGTTTTATGTTCCATATCTTTATAAGTGACTTTGATTTTACAAGGCATTGTTTTTTTACCTTCTAAATAAACACCTTTTTCTAAATGATGTAAATCTTCACCTTTAATAAGACCTTTAATTGTTACTTCATAGATTTTTTCTAAGTGGCTTCTTGGATGCATGATCATATTTGCAAAATCACCATCATTAGACATAATTAAAGCACCTGTTGTATCGAAATCTAAACGTCCAACAGGATAAATTCTTTCTTCAACTTCTTCGAAGTAATCAATTACTTTTGGTCTATCGAACTCATCATCTAATGTACAAACACATCCTTGTGGTTTGTAAAAAAGATAATAAACTTTATTTTCACCAACAATAGCTTCTCCATCAATTAAAACAACATCTCCAGATTTAACTTTAGTTCCAAGTTCAGTTACAACTTGACCATTAACAGAAACTCTACCTTCTCTAATTAAATCTTCTGCTTTTCTTCTTGATGTATAACCACTTGAAGCAATATATTTTTGTAATCTTTCCATTTATTTCACCTACTTTGTCAAAAGTTATTATACCTAATTTTTATATCTTTGCAATCTGTTTTTATTTTTTTAAAAAATACCTTTTAAACATACTTTTTTTCTTTCCTAAATACTTAATAATTGTTATACTAACTTTTGGTGAAATAAAAAAATGAACGAACAATTATTAATAAAAAATATTGCTGAAATCGGTAAATTATTACTTAAAAATGGTGCTGAAATTTACCGTGTAGAAGAAAGTCTAGAACGTATGTGTCAAAGCTATGGCTTTCAAGATATAGGTGTTTTTGCTCTTCCTACTTATTTTACAATGAGTGTTACTTTTCAAGATGGAACAAGTACTTCTCTTACTAAAAGAACTTTACAAAATCGTACAAACCTTGATGCTGTTTGTGCTTTAAATGATCTTGTTAGAAAAATCTGTAATGAAACACCTACTAATGATTTTATTGAACAACAAATAAAGGCTATCAATTCCTTACACCCTATCATGCCACTTGTTCTTTTAGGGTATGGTTTAGGGGCTGGAGGTTATGCTATTTTTTTTGGAGGTGGACTTCATGAAGGAATTATTGCTGGAATCATAGGTTTTTTAATGTATTTTTTTATATGGATCAATGAGATTTTAGGAATTAATTCATTAATGCGTACAACACTAACAAGTATGTTTTTAACTATCTTAGCGATTTTGTTTTATCATTTTCATTTGATTTATAATCTAGATGCGACAATTATTGGTTGTTTAATGATTTTAACTCCTGGAATTGCAATTACCAATAGTTTAAGAGATATTATCGATGGAAACTATGTTTCCGGGCAAGCACGTTTGGTTGAAGCTTTTTTTATCGCTACAGCAATTGCTTTAGGAGTTGGATTGATACGTATTTTATTGAAAGGATTGATTTAATGGAACAAGTAATTCAATGTTTAAGTGCTTTCTTAGGGTGTTTAGGATTTGCTTTTGTTTTTAGAGTACATCGTCATCTTCCTTATGCTATATTAGCCTCAATTGGAGGAATGCTAGGTTGGATTGTTTATTTATTAGTCATTCCTTATTTAAGTAATATTATATCTAATTTATGTGCCATGATCGTGGTAGCTTTATTTAGTGAAATTATGGCAAGAATATGTAAAGCACCAGCTACTATTTTTATTGTTGTTGGTTGTTTCCCTATTGTCCCTGGGAAAGGAATTTATCAAACAATGCTTTATTTGATTTCACATGATCAAGATTTATTTCTTGATTCTCTTTTTCAAACAGTAGGAACAGCTCTAGCACTTGCAACTGCAATTTTAATTGTTTCAACTTTCTTTAAAGTTATTAAAACCATTAAACAAAAGGACTATCATTTATGAAAATATTAGGAATCATTGTTGAATATAACCCTTTTCATACCGGACATCTTTATCACTTACAAAAAGCAAAAGAAATGGTAAAGCCCGATTTAACAATTGCTATTATGTCTGGTAATTATGTTCAACGAGGAGAAGTCGCAATTATTGATAAATTTAAAAGAAGTGAACTTGCTATTAAATACGGTGTTGATTTAGTTATCGAACTCCCTTTTGCATATGTTTGTCAAAGTGCCGATTATTTTTGTAAAGGAGCGATTGATTTACTTTATCATATAGGAATTACTGATCTTGTTTTTGGTAGTGAATGTGGTGACATCAATACTTTTAAAGAAATTGCCTATGCTATTAAAAATCATCCTAATGAATATGATCAATATGTCAAAAATGCAATGAAACAAGGCTTACGTTATCCTGATGCTTGTAATCAAGCTTTAAGTTTATTACTAAATAAAAGTATTCAAACCCCTAATGATTTATTAGGTTTAGGCTATGTAAAAGAAGTCATTGAAAATGATTATCCTATTACTTTACATTGTATTAAAAGATCCAATGATTATCATGATACTACACTTACAAAAATTGCTTCTGCTACAGCTTTACGTAAAGCTTTAAAAGAAAAACAAGATGTTCATGATTATCTGTTAGATATGTCTTATTATGATTCGCTTTATCATCAAAATGATTTCTTTGATTATTTGAAATATCAAATTATCATTCAAAGCCCTACACAATTAAAAAAGATCCATCTTGTTGATGAAGGCATAGAGAACTTATTAAAGAAAGTTATCTTTGATACTAATAGTTATGAAGAACTTGTAAATTCGCTTACAAGTAAACGTTATACAAAAACTAGAATCCAAAGAATGTTATTACACATTTTAATGAATAATACAAAGGATGAAATCAAAAACTGTTTTCCTATTGATTATATTCATGTTTTAAAAATGAATCAAAAAGGACAAAAGTATTTAAAAACAATCAAAAAAACATGTTCTTATCATATAATTACAAATCTTTCATCTTATAAACATCCTGCTTTAGATTTAGAAATTAAATCATCAAAATTATTATCTTTAATAGATCATCAAATGATCAAAAAAGAATTTCAAAATATTCCTGTTATCGAACTATCTAAAAGATAGTTCTTTTTTATTATTGAAATATGTGCTTAAATTAAAATAGTAGCTAAAGGAGAATATTATGTTATTTTATTATACAAAGGTACAAGTAAATGAATTAATGACACCATCTTTGTTAATTGAACAAGTGATTTATTGGATACAACATACAAAAAATAAAATGAAAGATTTGAATTATGATCATTCTTTATACTATTCTTTAAAAGAAAAACATAAAAGCTTAGAAATTAAAGATTTTAAAACTAAAAATATTTTAGGAATTCAATTTATTACTGATCATAATTACAAAAAAAATCAATTTACAATAGAAATACTCTATCATTATCAACAAGAAATTCTTGAACTTTCTTTCTATAAAGAAATATCAAATGAATCTAAATATATCTCTAAAATCTCAATTCCTAAAATATTTCCAATGATTTTAGAAAGTAATTATATTCAAAAATACCATGATTTATCAATACAATCAACACCTCATTTTATTAATGAAAGAACAGTTAATCAACTATTAAAAAAATCATATCAATTACCAATAATCATCTTACACAAAAATAAAAAATGTCTTGTTAATCCCTTTATTTTAAATCAAGAACTCTATGGAATGTGTCATATTATCGTCATTCCTACAAATAAAGAAGTTAATTATGTACAAATTAATTATCCAAATCATGAAAAAGAAAAAATATTTTATGAAAAAAATTTTATTCAAACACTCATTCAACATATTCGTTATTATATGTTACAAGAAAATGAATTTTATTCTTTTTCAGAACTTCAACAATTTGAACTCTTACAATCTTATCAAGATGATGCATTATCATCTGTAGAAGTTCAAGAATTATTCTTAAATGAAATAAAGAATATTGAAAAAGACATCATTGATTTACAAAAAGAATACCAAAATAAAAAAGATATTCTTGAAAAACTTAAAAACATAAATCAAGAATATAATCATCTCTTAAAACAAGATGATGAAGCATTAATTACGATTCATCAAGATAATTATAAAGAATATCAAGAGTATATTTTTTCAATCATTCATAAAACTTTAATGAATTTATCTCCTGATGATACTTATCGTAAAAGAGATCTTTTAAAGTCTATTGAAAGGAAACATCAACTATGAAGCATTTATCAACTTTGATTGCTGTAAAAAATCTAACTATTATTCAATTTACAAAAATAATTCAAGATTTATTTTATTTAGATGAATTTATATTAGATTCATTGATCATTCATTTAGAGAATTGCACAATTTATCATGATGAATCAGCGATTGCTTTTTGTATTCAATATCAAAATAATGATTATGAATATATTTTTAACGAAACAAAACAAAATATATATCTTTCTATTAATAAACGTAATAATCAATTTATCGATTTAATAACATATCTTAATAAATATCATTTTTTAAACAATAATCATTTTTCATATATTCAACCAAATATCAAAAATATGAATGATTTAAATCAAGTCATTGAATTTATAGAAAATAAAACAATTCTTCCTGTTATTTATTTAAATATATCTTTAAAAGATTTTAAAAATGAGATTCTAACTGAAATTCAATCAACAGCTTATATTCTTACAAGCGAAGATGAAAATTTTCATCAAGCATTTCAAAAACATTTTCATTTAAGAAATAATAGTTATATTCTTTATTTAAATCATGAATTTCAAAAAATTTCTTTTTTAAAAAAAGAATCTCCTCAAGAATTTATTGAGAAAGTAAAAATAAAAATTCAAAGTTATGTTTTACAACGTACATATTCATTTCCTTATAATATGAAAGATTTTCAACATCATATTATTAAAAAAATAATTGAAAATCATAAAGAAAATGATTTTCTCGAAAATTCTTCTATTGAACAACAAGTCTTAGCTTTAGAAGATAAGAAAAAGAATTTACAAAAAAATATTGATGATTTAAATAATCAAATATTGATTTTAGAAAATCAAAATGAAGAATTAGGAAGTTATATTAAACAACAAGGACATTATCCTTTAATATTAATAGGAAATGAAAAAGAATTTTACAAAGGTGAACAAAGAGATCTTCTTCTTTATCTTTTAAAAGAAGAACTTAAAAATAATCATAATCAAAAACAACAACAAATCATTCATACAATTCTTGAACAAAATCCTCCTGTTGGTAATCGAAATAGATATTTAACAGATATTTTTAACTTATTAGTCAATGAAGGTCTTTCAAAGAAATCTATTGATACTTTAAGTCGTTATGGAATTATTTTAAGTCATACAGGTAAACATCCAACAACTACTTTTTTTAATGATTCACGTTATACTATGACATTTTCTTCAACACCAAGTGATCTTAATGTTGGTAGACAATATTATCGTCAAATTAGAAAACTATTCTTTTAACTTTTCCATAAAAAAAGAGGTGTGTTTGACACCTCTTTTGATTATCCTCTAAGTACTGCTCCAAAATCTTTTTCAACAGCTTTTAAAATTTTTTCCATAGCTTCATTAATTTCTTGTTCTTTTAATGTTTTCTTATCATCTTGGAAAGTTAAATTAATAGCTACTGATTTTTTACCAGCTTCTACATGTTCTCCAACATAAACATCAAAGATGTTTGTTGCTTTAACAAGTTTATTACTTGACTTAATGATTTTTTGACAAACATCATTTGCTGGAACAGATTCATCCATTACTAAAGCAATATCTCTTGAAACTGATGGATATTGTGGAATTGGTTGATATTTTACTTTACCTGTTTTGATATTTAATAATGCTGATAAGTTAAGTTCTACAACATAAACATCTTTCACATCATATTTCTTTTCCATTAGTGGATGTACTTGTCCAACTACCCCTACAACTTCATTTTGTACTTTAATATAAGCACTACGTCCAGGATGGAATGATTGATTATCACTTTCTACACGTTCTAAACGATAACGAGATTCATTAATTCCTAATCTTTCAAAGATTGTTTCTACAAATCCTTTAACTAAATAATAATCTGCTTTGTATGAAATTTGTTTAAATGATAACCCATGGTATTCACCAGTACATGCAATCGCAAGGTTTTGTAATTCAACACCTTTTGAATATGTTGTTGATAATTCATATAAATGAACATCTTTCATATTTCTTGATTGGTTATAATTGATAACTTGTAATAATGATCCAATAATTGATTGTCTTGTAACAGATCTTTCTTCACCTAAAGGCATTGCAAGTTTTACTGGTTCTTGATCATGGAAAATATTGAAATCATGAACAAGTGATGGTGATGTTAATGAATATGTTAATGTTTCATGTAATCCTAAATCTTTTAATAAGACTTTCATCATATGTTTCTTTTCTTGGATTTCTGTTCTTTTTCCAATTGTCATAGACATTTCTGGTAAAGTTGATGGAATGTTATCAAAACCATACATACGCACAACTTCTTCAATTAAATCAGCTGCCATCGTAATATCATTACGATAAGTTGGAATTTTAACATTAAATGTATCTTCTTTTAATTCATATTTGAATTTTAATGAATCAAAGATTTCCGCAATTTCATTTGTTTGAATGCTTGTTCCAAGTAATCCATTAACTTGTTGAGTTGAAACTGAAACATATTTATCTTCAATATATAAAGTTGTAGATACTGTTTCATAAACTTCCTTAGCATCAGCAAGTTCTTCTAATAAGTTAGCACATCTTTCTAAAATATTTAAAGAATTAGCAGTATTTAAAGCCCCTTTAATATAATGTTGAGAAGCATCTGTTAATAAATTTAAACGTCTTGCTGTTTCTCTTAAACTTGGTCCATCAAAAGTAGCGACTTCAATGACAATATTTTGTGTGTTTTCATCAATTTTAGTACTATCAGCGCCCATAACACCTGCGACACAACCAACACCATTATCTGTTGAAACAATGATATCTTGAGGTTCTAATTTATATTCTTCACCATCTAATAAGATTGCTTTTTCATCAAATCCTGTTTTTACGATAAATTCTTTTTTAGTTAATTTATCATAATCATACATATGAATTGGTTGACCTGTTTCTAACATGACATAGTTAGAAATATCAACAATATTGTTAATTGGTTTAATACCTGAAGCAAGTAAAGCTGTTTTTAACCAAGCAGGTGATTCTTTTGTAGTGACACCTTTAACAAGCTTAGCCCCAAAGAATGGACATAATTCAGTTTCTACTTTAACTTCAATGCTGCTTCCAGGCATTCCTTTTTCTTTAATTTCAGGTAAGTTAACGTCTCTTTTTAAAACAGCAGCCACTTCATAAGCAAGTGAAGTTAAAGCCATACAATCCGCTCTATTTGGTGTTAAACCAATATCTAAAATTGTATCTTTTAAACCTAAATATTCTAAAGGATCTTTTCCTACAGGTGCATTTTCATCTAAAACATGAATGCCATCTTTATCTTCAGGAGATAATAAACGTTGATCTAAACCAAGTTCTGCCATCGAACAAATCATCCCGTTAGATTCTTGTCCACGAATGGTACTTTGTTTAATAACAAAACCTTCTCCTAAATCACATCCAGGATTAGCTACAATAACTTTTTGTCCAGCAGCGACATTTGGTGCTCCACAAACAATTTGTGTTACTTCTCCAGGTCTTACTTCTACTTGACAGACATGTAAATGATCACTATCAGGATGATCGATACATTCTTTGACATAACCAATTGTCATATTGTTTCCATTAGCTAATGAATGCATTCCTTCTACTTCTAAACCAATTGAAGTAATTTTATCAGCAAGTTCTTTTGGATCTTGATCATCTATTTTAACGTATTTATTTAATAAATTTAAACTGACTTCCATTTTCTTACTCCTCTCTTTGGAATTGGTTTAAGAATCTTAAATCATCATTATAGAAATCACGAATATTATCAATACCGTATTTCAACATAGCAACACGTTCGATTCCAATTCCAAATGCAAAACCTTGATATTCTTTACTATCAAAACCACACATATCTAAAACTTTAGGGTTAACCATACCAGCACCTAAGATTTCAATCCATCCAGTTCCTTTACACATAGCACATCCTTTACCACCACAATGATGACAAGAGATATCTACTTCTACTGATGGTTCAGTAAATGGGAAGTAAGATGGACGTAATCTAATTTCACGTTTTTCCCCAAAGAATTTTCTTGCGAAAACTTCTAATGTTCCTTTTAAATCAGCAAGCGTGATATTTTTATCAACAACAAGACCTTCACATTGCATGAATTGATGTGAATGTGTGGCATCATCATCATCTCTACGATATGTTTTACCAGGACAAATAACTTTAATAGGTCCTTTCCCTTTGGCAGCAAGTAAGGTATGTGCTTGTACTGGAGAAGTATGTGTTCTCATTAAAGTATTTTCATCAATATAGAAAGTATCTTGCATATCTCTGGCAGGATGTCCTTTTGGTAAGTTCATTAATTCAAAGTTGAAGTAATCACTTTCTACTTCAGGACCTTCAGCAATTTGATATCCCATTCCTAAAAAGAGTTCTTCTAATTGAGAAACAATAATTGATAAAGGATGCATTGTTCCTTGATCCAATTTATAACTTGGTAATGATAAATCAATAGTTTCACTATTGATTTTATCAATAATAGCTTGATGTTCTAAAACTTCTTTTTTATCTTCAACTGCTTTAGATAATTCTTGTTTAACTTTATTACTTGTTTGACCAAATGTTTTTCTTTGATCAGGGTCCATATTTTTCATCGATTTCATAGCTTCTTGAATAGGACCTTTTTTTCCTAAATAAAGAACACGAATATCATTTAATTCTTTTAAAGATGAACAAGCTTCAATTTTTTCTAAAGCTTCATCTTTAATTTGTAATAATTCATTTTCCACTTTATTTCCTCCTTAAACATAAAAAAACTCATTCCAATAGGAACGAGTTGATCGCGGTACCATCCTAATTCATGTTTAAAACATGCTCTTAATTAAACATTAACGCAGTTTCACGTCACTGATTAGGTGCTCTCCATGGTGAATTCAATAAATTATCTGTAGGAGTTTCCAGCACTTCTCCCTCTCTAAAACAGCATCATCCATTTACTAATCCATATCAACGATTTATATTCCCCACTATTATATCAAATTTTCCTAACAAAACAAGTCTCTTTTAAAAGCATATTTTCATATTTTTTCATATTTCTGAAATCGCCTACATAATAATTGTATATACATTTATAAATATGGTATAATCGATATGTAAGAGGTAAAAAAATGTCAAAGAATCCAAAATATATAAAAATAATGAGTGATTTAGAATCACAAATCAAAAACAACGAATTAAATCCTGGTGATCAAATTCCAACAGAAAAAAATCTATGTGAAATGTATAATGCGTCTAGAATGACTGTTAATAAAGCTATTATGATGTTATGTGAAAAACGTCTCGTTGAAAGAATTGCTGGAAAAGGCTCATTTGTGAAAGATTATCGAACAATAAAAAATTTACAGCTTGGATCTACTGGAAGTTTTACAGAAGATATGATTTCGACTGGCAAAGTACCCGGAGCAAAACTAATTGGATATAAACTTGTTAAAGGCAAAGAAGTTCCTCATGTAAGAGATGCTTTAAAACTATCAGATGAAGACTTTATCCACTATTTTGTACGTCTTAGAACCGGTGATAATATTCCAATAGCAATTAGTTATACTTATCTATCAACGCATATCATTCCATCTCTAGACATCCAGGTCTTAGAAAACTCTCTTTACAAATATATAAAGAAGCTTGGGTATCAAATTCAAGGTATTGATGCACAATATTCAGCTGTTATGCCAACAAAAAAACAAAAAGAGTTATTAAAGGTTGACAATATAGCTCTTTTTAAAAGTCAACATGTTACTTTTTTATCAGATGGAACTCCTTTCGAATATATTTCTACCTATTATCGAGGAGATCAATACACATATTCATTAAAAACAATCTTTAAAGATAATTAAATAACAATTCTCATTTAATGGATTATTTTTATGTGTAATTAAAAAACTGTGGGAATTTCTCAAGCTATAAATAATCCAGGGGTAGCAGCTCCTGGATTTTACTTTTGGCTGTTAATTTTTTTGGGGTATTTTCTTGATGTCTATTTTGTTATTTCCATAAATCATTTATCATACTCTTAAGGTCAAAAAATTTATAGAAAGAAAAATGGATAAACATCTAACTTTGGCAGGCGAGATGTTTATCCATTCCATAAGAACACGATGATAATAATAAAACTTTCAAACAAAATCAAGTATATTTCTCAAATTCAATATGATAAAATCGTTTTTTGAATTTTAATCATCTTTAATGCCCAAACTGTCATTCCAATGGTTTAATCATTCATGCCTACTATGACCGCCATATCGATATCTTTGATTGAAATCACACCATCAGGGTATTAAGACTCAAATATCCTTCCTGTAATTCTACCCACGCTGTCTTGATTGAAGACATGGTCCTTACTCTGTTGCTTCTTTTGATATCATCGTTGATATTTTAAACAATGATGATTTTTTATCATCTCTCACACCTTTTTTATGTGCGTTATGAATGTTTCAAAAGTTATTTTAACACTTTCCTTTTAAAATTTCTTTTATCTTTAAAATAACGCCATCATTTTCATTACTATCAATCACTTGATAAGCAACCTCTTTAACAGGTGGCATGGCATTAGCCATCGCATAACCATATTTTACAGTTTGTAACATTTCATAATCATTCATTTGATCGCCAAAGGCTCCTGCTTCTTCTGGTTTAATCTTTAAGATTTCTAAAAGATGTGTTAAAGTTGTTCCTTTATTCACATCTTTATAAAAGATATCAAACCAAACATTACCTGTTGTTACTAATTTTAAATGTGGTTTTAGTTGTTTTTGAATCTTTTCAATTCTTTGTTCCATTTGATCATCAAAGCTTGCGATAGAGAATTTTAAGATATCATCTTCAATATCATCATAGCTTTCTACAAATTGAACATTTTTCATAAACAATGAAATAAAATCTTTTTTATCTGCAAAGCTTTTAGAAATATAAGCATGCTTGTCTCCTGAAACGACTAGCATACATTCTTGATCTTCTTTTAAAATATCTAGAACTTCTTGAGCATCTTGTTTTTCTAAAGCTTTTTTATAAAGTGTTTTTCCTTGATAAACAATCTTTGTACCATTTTCACAAAGATAATAAAGATCATTTTTTATTTCTTCATCAAATTTACAAGCAAGGGCTTCATATTGATTGCCTGAAGCAATTACAAATTGAATTCCTTGTTTTAACATTTGTTTATATAAATCATTAAATTCATCATTGTAGGCTTTATCATCTCTTAGAAATGTTCCATCCATATCTGTTGCAAGTAATTTCATTTTAAAACCTCTATTTATACATTTTTCTTTTAATTCGCGTTATTTCTTATATTGGTCTCTTAATCCGTCAAGTTTTTTACTTCCAATTCGTGCATGAAATTGTGGATCTTTTGGAATATCTGGATTAATTCCCAAATCTTGTGGTGCTAAACAAGCTAAAACTTGCATTGGAATAATGTATTCCCAAGGAGAAAATAATGGATCTTCAACAAATTCAACAATGCAATCATTTTTATTTTGGTTTTCAATCTCTTCTGGTGATGCAATCAAATAATTATGAGGTGTCCATTCTTTTAATATTTCTATAAGTTTCAAAGTACGTGGTTTATAATCACCTTTAGAAGCAAGATAAAAGATATGTGCACTTTCTGTAATAGAATTGTAAATTCCATGGAAAAATTCTTCAATATCATATCCTGTTACACCTTGGCGCACAGTTTCTAAAACTTTTAAAGCACCTTCTAAAACATCTGCATAATTACCATCATATCCTACAACGATAATTCTTTTTGCCGGTAAGAACTCATCTTTGATTCTTCCATACCATTTTGTAGCTGCATCTACAACTAATGGCATATTATGAATTACATTAAACATTCTTTCTTTATAGAGTTTGAATTTTTCTTCTTTTAAAATTCCTTTAATAATAGCAAGTTCACTTAGCATCATCATCAACGTTACGGTTGTTCCAGCATATCCTTTAGTTTTTGCACCGCATTTTTCATTTCCAACTTCAATTCTTGTTTGAGTTTGTGCATGTTCAAAAATCAAAGCAGTAGGATTTTCTGAAACAGATGCTGTCATCAAGCCTCGTTTTGAAGCTGCATCTAATCCCTCAACTGTCGATAAACTTTGTCCACCTTGTGACATACCAATGACTAATGTATTTTTATTAAATACTTTTTCACTTCTAGAAAATTGTGTAGGATACATACAAAAAACTTTTATATTTAAGATTTCTTCTAAATAATTTTTTGCAGATAATCCAGCATGATATGATGTTCCAGAACCAATCACATAGATTTGATCAATCTTTTTATCCTTATATTCATTTACAAATTCTTGAACTATTTCTTTTCTATTATTAATAATATATGTTAGAACATCCGGTGTTTCACATATATAATCATACATATTTGTTTTCATTATAAAATACCAAAGAAAGATAATACAATACCAAGGATTAAGATTCCCCATAATAATGTAGTACTTTTCATTCCTTTTTCTAATAATGCATAAATAATAAATGTAAATCCTAATGGTAAGAAACCTTTAATAATACCATCAAAAATATCTTGTAAAACAATTTTTGTTCCATTTAGTTTAAATACAAATGGTGTTGTAATTGTAACCATGGAAGCACACATAGATCCAACTACAATAAGACCAAGTATTTTAGCAACTTCAGTTAATACTGCAACCATACCACCTTCATTCATACTTGCTAAAAATCCAACTCCACTTTTATAACCAATTTTCAACCCAAAATAACGAACAATCAAATGTGGAACATTATAAATCAATAAGAATAAGATAGCTCCTAAAATGCTTCCTTTAGCAGCTAGACTTGTCCCAATACCTGCACCAATAATTCTAAATGTTCCCCAGAAAAAAGAATCACCAATTCCAGCAAGCGGACCCATCAAAGCAGCTTTTACAGCATTAATTGATTCCTCATCAACTTCTTCGCCTTTATCTTTAGCTTTTTTAAATTTTTCTTCCATGGCAATTGCCGCACCAGCAATAAAACTGACAACTGCAGGAGTCGTATTAAAAATAGCTAAATGTCTTTTTAAAGCATATGAAATATCTTTTTTATTCTTATATAACTTTTTTAATGCTGGAATCATCATGTAAGCAAAACCAACATTTTGCATACGTTCAAAACAAAAACATGCTTGCAAAGGAAATGTTCGCCAAAATGTTTTTCTATATACATCTGGTGTCATAACCGTATCTTGAGTTTCGAGTTCTTTATTTTCCATTATAATTCTCCTCCTAAATCATCAGAGATCATATCAACAGAATTGTTATGATTCTTATTAGAGATTGTATATTGATAAATTGTATAAGCTATTGCAGTTCCAACAACAGCTGCTCCCACTGTATTAACAGAGAATAATGCTGTCATCGCCCATCCAATAAAGAAAAATGCCGCATTTTTCTTATCAAATAATAATTGCATTAAAATTGCAATACCTAAAGCTGGTAACATACCACTTGCTGCATTTAACCCATCTGTGACAAATTGAGGAATCATTTTAACAAATGCACCAATAACTGAAGATCCTAAAAATGCGCCTAAAAATACTAATAAGAAATAACTTACAAAAAATAAAATTGCGCCTCCCCATAAAGCTTTATCAATTCCAGAAAAATCCGCATTTTCAGCAGCTTTATCTGCCATATGTACAAAATAACCATTAGCAGTTCTTACAAAAATACCCACCAATTGTCCTAATGTAGCAATCGGTAAAGCTAAAGCAACCGCTGCTGAGACATCTAACTTAGATACAATTGCAAATGCTGTTGCCAAAATTGCACCAGAAACTGTATCAGGTGGTGTAGCAGAACCAATTCCAACAATTCCCATCATAATTAATTCTAACGAACCGCCAACAATAATCCCTGTTTTAAAATCACCTAAAATCAAACCTACAATTGGACCTAATACTAATGGACGATCTAACATCCACATACCGCCAATTCTACTATCCCATATTCCAATACCACCTAACAAACCAAGTAGTAAAGCATGAACTATACTCATTATTATTCCCCTTTCTATTTATTAAATTTATCTTTAATTTCTTCTGTACTTAATTTTTGGGAAGTAGGAACAGATTGCATAAAAACATGATATCCTTCTTTTTCAAGTTCATCCATAACATGAATATCATTTTTACTCATATATGAATTCATATCTATTTGTTTTTTACCCTCTCCATTTCTAAGTCCACCTAATAAAATATCTTTAATTGCTCCATTAGTTTGTTCACACACAAATTTTGCATCATTCAAATCTTTAGTAATGACCATAATTTTACGCATTGCATGTTTTGGATTATTAATAACATTAACCGCTCCTTGTAAAGATTTCATTGAAAGTGTTACTCCTGATGGTGTAGCTAATCTAAATGCAACTTGCATATCTTTATCAGTAATTAAATGATTATTAGCTACTAAAATAACATCCACCTTATAATGGCGTGTCCAAGATACAGCAACTTGTCCATGTAATAACCTATCATCTACTCTTAATACTTCTATCATTTTTTATCCCCCTTTTATAAATCATCATCGTCTGATAATTCATCATTACAACTTATAACATCATTAACTAAATAGATTCCCTTTTGTGATTCTTCAATCGCATCTCTAATTTTATTTTTATTATCTTCATCATCTTGTGAAAGTGATAAAAAAGATAAACTCATTACTAATCCTAAATTCATGCCAGTTACAACATAAAGCAACTTGTTATCTGAAATTCTTTGAATAGCTGTTTGTGTTGTACTTCCTCCAGGAATATCAGTAACAACAATAACTGGTTGATTATCATCAAACGATTGAATCATTACATCTAAGTTATTTTTAATTTCTTGAATATTTTGATCCAATAAAATATTTAAAACTTTAAAATGATTTTCTCCAATAATAAGTTTACAAGAATCTGCTAATCCTGTTGCCAGTTGTCCATGCGAAAACAAAATAATGTTTGCCATTTAATTCACCTATCCTTCTTTTAAATAACTATTCATTTTAAAATGAAATTGTGGATCACTTGGTATATTACAATCAATCCCTAAATCTAATGAAAGTTTTCTAGCTAGTACTTGCATTGGAACAATGTATTGCAATACAGCAAATTCTTGATCATCTGTAAACGGAAAAACTAAATCCTTTGAATTATTTGTGTTTTCATGTGTAATCAAGAAATTGTGACTATGTCTTTCTTCTTCAAAATATCTTTTCAATCTTAAAATACGATCATAATATTGACCCTTTGAGCATACATATAACATATAAGTATCTTCATCAATGCAATGATAAATACCATGCATAAACTCTTCTAACTCAAAACCTTGAACACTATATCGCACTGCTTCACAAATTTTTAATGTTCCTTCCATCATATCCGCTAAACAATTATCATAACCAATGACATATAAACGACGGCATTTCATTAAATCATTTCTATTTTGTAAATACCATTTTGACGTAGCTTCAGCAATATCTGGAATTGCATCCGCACTTGCTTGCATTCTTCTTAAATAATCATCAAATTCATCTTGTGTGATTTTTTCTTGCCTTAACGCAACCTTTAAAGCAAAAATCATAAATGTTACAATTGATCCAATATACCCTTTTGTTTTTGGGCCTGCTTTTTCTTCCCCGATATCAACATATAGTTTTACATCACCATGATGTTCAACCGGTCTTCCTTTTTCAGCAGTCATCGCAATTGTTCCAAAACCATTTGCCTTTGCTTTATCCAACCCCGCAATTGTTGATGCCGACATTCCCGCATGTGAAAGTCCCATAACTAAAGTATTTTTGTTGAAAATTCTTTCATCTTTAAATACAATAGGATATGAAGCAAATACTTTCATTTGTAATACTTTTTCCATTAAATTTTTTGCAGCTAATGCAGCATGATAAGATGTACCAGATCCTATCACATAAATTTGTTCATAGTTGCCATTAAAAAAGTATTCAATAGCATCATGAAAGATTTCTTCATGGTTAGAAATAATATTTCTAACCGCTTTTTTTGATTCTAATATGTATTGATACATATCTCCGTAATCTCTTTTCATTCCGTTTCTCCTTTCTTATTTGTATATACATTTTATTATACATATATACATATGTCAATGTCTTTTATTAAATTAATAATTATTTATCATAGAAGCTACTTTTTATTGTTATTTTCATTCAAAAAGCGCTTACAAATTTTATCATTAATATTTACTTTTCACTAATAAATATTGACTCTCAGATAAAAAAGTACAATACATTAAACAGATAATTTTATCTAAAAAAATAATCATTTAGTATTGTTATTGAGGATAAGTTTCATTGAAAAGGAAAAGAATATAAATAAAAGAAAATTAGTTTTAGAAGCATTACTTGCATTATCCTTAACTACACTTTTATCTACAGTTGTTTATGCAGAAAAAACACATCAACCAGAAGGAAATACTGTAATTTCAGAGAAAGATAAGCCTTCTATTACTTTAGCTATGGATAAATGGACTGGAGAAAATAATATTGTTTTAAATGTTCAATCAAAAAACAACACAACAATTAAATTATCGGAAATGTATGTTTGGGATGATTCAGCATCTTTAGGTGGAATTTATGTAGAACCCAAAATTGATCTTGACGAAAACGGAAACGGTACAATTACTTTCAAAAATGATGATTTAAAAAATGTAAAAACATTAATCGGTTCTAATGACCCACTCGATTGGACAAAAATCAAACAAATTGAAATGTATTTTGTTTTTTGTCTAGATGAAACAGAAATCTATGACTCTAAGTCTGCATATATTCCTGTAGAGATTTCAAAAACACCAGCTCCAGTAGAAACAGAAAAGCCAAAAACAACTGAAACAGTAAAAAAAGAAACAAAAGCCACTACTAAAAACACACAATCCAAGGCTGTAAAAACAGGTGATAATACAAATATTACCCTTTATACTTCACTACTTATCATAAGTGTTATTGTTGTTGCAGGAACAATTGTTTTACGAAAAAAGAAAAGTTAATTTAATCAAAAGAATCCTATAAACAATAAATCCAGAAGTCATTCTTCTGGATTTACTTCTATTAATTTTATTTTTCATCAAGCACTTTTTCATGATAAAGTGCTTTTAAAATACCCTCTTGATCAAAATTATCGGTAATATAAGTTGCCTTTTCTTTTAAAACATCTACTGCATTACCCATCGCAATGCCATGTCCTACTTCTCTAAACATCGCTTGATCATTATAACCATCGCCAAATGCATAAGCATTATCCTTATCAATATGGAAATAATCTAATAGATAGGCAATCGCACTGCCTTTATCAAATTCAATTGTTGAACAATCACAAGAACCCATTCCGCCATGATCATTAATAATTAAATCTTCTTTAAAGATTTCAACCATTGTTTGATAATGTTCTTGACTTTGATAAAACATATCAAATGTATAAAAATCTCCTTCTAAAGAATCAACAAGATGTTCAATACCATATTCCTTTTCTAAATCAACTTCTTGTTTTTGATCTAAATGATATTTTAAAGCTTTATCATCACTAACAAACATCGCCCCTAGTTTTCCTTGATCAAGCTTATGTACATAATAATCTAATTGTTCCTTAGTAAAAGCTCTACTATAAAGCTTCTTTCCTTCATAAAGAATATAACGTCCATTACAACTAATAATTCCACTAACAAGATTACCAAATAAACGTTTGGCATAAAATGGAGCTCTTCCCGTACAAATAAAAGTCTTATATCCTTTTTCTTTTAATAAATGCAGTGCTTTTAAATTCGATTCTGTAATAACACCATGTTGTCCTAGTGTCCCGTCAATGTCAAAAAATAATATCTTATCCATATCTATTCTCCTTGAAAATGATACATCATAATACTTCCTGCCACAGCCACATTTAATGATTCAATGGTTGTAATTGGAATATAGGCAATTTGATCACAAATGTCGATAATCTCTTTTTCCATCCCATTCCCTTCATTTCCTAAAACATAGGCCATTTTTTCTTGTTTTTTAATTTCATGAATAGGCCTTCCATTTTCTAAAGCACTGCCTACAACACAGACACCTTTTTCTTTTAAAGCAGGAATAATTTCTTTTAAATCCCCATAAAGACAAGAAAGATGGAAGTGTGCTCCTTGCATTGATCGCAGTAATTTATCATTATAAAGATCCACACATTCATTAGATAAAATCACTTGATCTATGCCAAAAGCAAGTGCTGTACGAATAAGTGTTCCAATATTTCCAGGATCTTGTAGATAATCTAAAATCAAATATCTTTTTCCATCAACTAATTTCTTATCTTTTTGAATAAAACATCTTGCCATAATAGGTTGAGGTGTTTTAGTAAAAGCAAGTTTTTCCATAATTTCTTTAGATACCACTAAATTTTCTACATCTAAATCAACCGGTTCAGTTGAAATAATCAAATCTGTTTGTTTAGCTTTAATTGCTTCCTCTACTAAATGATTTGTTTCTACTAAATAATAATCTTTTCGATATTTCTTTTGTTTTAATTTTAATAATTCTTTAACCGTTTTATTTTGCATTGACGTAATCATATACCCACATCCTTTAATAATCTTTCTCTTTCTTTATAATCTGGCATTCTTTTTTCTATTTCATGATAGAATGCTTTTGAATGATTTGCTTCAAGAAAATGACAAAGTTCATGAACAATAACATAATCAATTAAAGCATAATCAATATGTGCTAATACTAAATTAAAGCACACTCTATTTTTTTGATAAAAACAAGCACCCCATCTTCTTTTCATTTTCTTAATTTGAATTTCAGGAAAAACATGATGAAAGCTCGTACTTAAATAAAAATCTATTCTTTCTTTTAAATAATTCATCAATTCTTGTTTTAAAAACATTTCAATGGTTGCTTGGATATTTTTTGAATAAACATAGATTTGACGATCATGAATGGCACATTTTTTGATATTCATATCTTTTAAAACAATTTGATATTTTTGATTAAACAAATAAACATAACCATCTTCTTGATAGTTATATTTAGGAACATATCCTTTTATTTGTTCAAGTATTTCTTCTTGATGATTTCTAATCAATTTTTCTATTTCACTTTGAGAAAACAGCGGTGAACAACGAATCACCACTTCTCCTTTTTCTACTCTTAAATAACAATTCTTAATTCTTTTATAATGAATTTTATAAACAATTTCTTGTTGATCTAAAATAATTATTTTAGTTTCTACCATGTATATTTTTCTCCTTTTTGGGTCACTCTTTTTAAGGAGTGATAAAATGGATATTCGACAAGCTATATTTCAAAGACTACATGCTTGTTCAAGTAGTGAACTTAAAGAGATTATTGAAAGTGGTATTGCTTCTAAAGAAGAAACCGTCTTACCAGGGCTTGGTGTTCTTTTTGAAACTTATTATAATTCTTTAAGCTCAAAAGATGAATTACTTGACAGTCTTAGTCATTTATTAAAATAGACTCTTAGAGTCTATTTTTATATATTTGTTTCAATGAACGTAAAATCATAAATCCAAACATCAAATAAGCATCTATATGAAATAATGTTGGCAATTGAACAATTTGTATAATAACAAGTAAAATAGCCATGATTACATATATCATCCATGAGATTGAATAATTATGTTCATGATACATAAATTTTAATGTTTGATAATGATTTTCATCATACCAATCATTAATGATTTTAAACAATTCAAAAAGCAAATAATTAAAAATCCATAATAAACAAAAATACATTAATGTAAAAATATTATTAAAAAAGATGTATGGTATTGTTGCTGGAAAGGATATTTGATAATAATTCGATAAATCCAAACTAAATGTAAAAAGTGTAATTAAAAAAGTCATGATTCCATTTCTTGCAAGATATAAAACAATAAAATCTTTTTTTAATTTTAAGTATCTTTCTTTATTCATACAAACCACCATTTTCCTTTGAAAAGTTTAATTTGAAAACATAACTTTTTTGACTTTGATCTTTTGATAAAATAATAACAACACTTAATTTTTTCTTTTTTAAAGATCCTTGATTTAAATCATGGTTATATGTTTGATAGATTTTTTGATTAACAATTTCTTTAGTCTTTCCATTTATTTTTTTAAATACAACATAATTCTTATCATTTTTATCATTTAATTTATTACTTTTTAAATAACGATATTCTAATGAAATATTTGGATATTTCTTCAATAAATCTTCATCTGTAGACGTTAAATACCCAAGCCTCATAAAATCATCACTGATACATGCATTTTCTACTTTAAATGTTTTTGAAGAACATGATAATTTTTCAACTTGTTTTAATTTTAAAGTATGTTGATAAACCGTCTTTTGATTATCATCTTTGATGATTAACTGAACATTTTTAATTTCTTTTATATTTTTTAAATCTTCCTTATTTTCTAAAGAATAACTTCCACCCTCTAAATATTTTAAAGAATAATCAATATGTTGTTTTCTATTTATTTGAATTATGACATCAATATCTTGTCCGTCTACAAGAGAATCGATTTTTCCTAAAACAAGTGTCCCATCTCCACAATGATAATTTGATTGATCTTTATAAAGCTCATAATCCTGTAAAGTAAAGCCTTGATGATTTAATGATAAAAAATAATCATAATACGTTTTTGTATTATATGTATGAAAAGAAAAATTATCATACATTGTTAGTAAAGAAACAAAAACGATTATCAGGCATAAACATGTAATAATTAAATTTGATTTATGTTTTTGATCCATATTTTCTCACCACAACTATTATACACAATAGTTTTGTTTTTACCAAATATGACATAATATGATATGATTTAAAAAAGGAGGATTTCTCATGGAAAAAGAAATATTATTAAAAGAAATAGAAAATACAAATCATTTAAATGATCTTTACCAATTATGGAATGAATTTAAAGCTTATCTTGAAAATCAACCAAGTTTATTGGAACTTGGTCAACTCTTTGGATTTAATTATCATCTTCAAGAAAAATTCAATCAATTAAGTCAACTTTTTATTCAAGAAAAGAAATATCAAGAAAGTATAGAATTTCATCAAGACTTTATTAATTATTTTAAAGATGATAAATATCTTTGCCCTTTTTTTAAAAACTTAGCTTTATCTTATTTTTATCAAGATAATGATCAAGGAATTTCATATTTTCAAGAATTGCTTGAACGTTACCCTTATGATTATGAAATTATGGATGCTTATTTTTCGTGTATTTATAAACAAAATAACTTACAAGAATTAAAAAATATGATTCAAAAACATTTACCTCTATCTATCGAATATAATATTGAAACAGAAAATATTATTCATCATGTCATTGAGCTTTTTAAAGCAATAAATGAAGAAGAACTTGCTTTACAATATGCTCAAATTGAAAAGCAACAAAATGATTTTGGTAAGAAAAAACCAACAAAAGTCATCAAAGTGGGGCGTAATGATCCTTGCCCTTGTGGAAGTGGTAAAAAATATAAAAAATGTTGTGGTAAATAATGAAGAAGTTCTTTCTTATTTTTATACCGATCATTTTGATTCTTACTTACATTTTTTATCAAAATAATCTTTTACCTCATCCAAAATATACAAATGATGATTTTGGTATTCAAACTTATAAAAGCATAAATGATCAAGATCATGATGGTATTGACGATCAAAGTGATATTGTACAAAACGTTAGAAAATATATTGAAACAAAACCTCAATACAAAAGTAAGTATTATCAAGGTGGTTACCCAACAGACCATTATGGAGTATGTAGTGATGTTGTCGCTTTTGGCTTATTGAATGCAGGTTATAATTTACAAATTCTTGTAGATCAAGATATTAGAGAAAATCCTCAAAGTTATCAAGTTGAACATCCTGATAAAAATATTGATTTTCGGCGAGTAAGAAATTTAAATGTTTATTTTAAAAGACACGCCCTATCTTTGACACTTGATATTTATGATTTAGATAAATGGCAAGGTGGCGATATTGTTATCTTTAAAAAACATATTGGTATTGTTTCTAATTATCGAAATAAAAAGGGAATCACTTTCGTGATTCACCATGCTTATCCTCATCAACTTTATTATGAAGAAGATATTTTAGAAAAAAGAAATGACATTATTGGTCATTATCGTATTTCTTAGTACCACCAATGGTGGTACTTTTATATTTCTTTACCAACAGCATCAGCAATTGGTTTTAATTCTTTCATCAATTGTTCAAATTTGGCTGGTTTTAAAGATTGTGGTCCATCACATAATGCTTTTTCTGGATTATTATGCACTTCGATCATTAATCCATCACATCCTGCTGCGAC
>ENA-OQHZ01000335-OQHZ01000335.1-human-gut-metagenome-genome-assembly--contig:-NODE-335-length-34140-cov-7.105804_pt1 | contig 34140 bp, 36 predicted proteins | sample MGYA00242642_ERZ504734 | MGnify/ENA primary metagenome ERZ504734 (study PRJEB26092, sample SAMD00036210) | human gut metagenome | host: Homo sapiens | study: EMG produced TPA metagenomics assembly of...
GCGCTCGCGTTCGCCGCGCTCACGGCGGCGGGCGCGGCCTGGTTCGCGCGCTCCGAGGAGAGGTGATGGCCATGACACGACTCTCCGACCCGACGCCGCGCATGACTCTCCCGCGGGCCCTGCTCTCCGAGGCCCTGCGCCTGGCGCGCTCCCCGCTCACGGCGGTGCACCTCGCCTGCGGCCTGGCAGCCGGTCTTGCCTGCGGCGAGTACTTCTCCATAACCCGATGGGACCCGGCGCTGGGCGCGGACGCCTACGCACAGTTCCTCGGCGCCCTCATGCCGCTCATGTCCGCCATCGTCTGCGGGCTCGCCGTGGACGAGGAGCGCGCTGCCGGGCGCCTCGCCAACCTCACGGCGGTCCCCTCGCGCGGGCGCGCCGTCGCGGCGAAGCTACTCGCCCTTGCGGCGCTCGGCGCGGGCGCGCTGGCCGTGGCGCTCGGCGTGTTCGGGGCCGTGCTCGCCGTCGCCGGGCGCCTGCCGCTCGGGCCCGCTCCGCTTGCGGCCGCCTGGGCGGGCGTCGTGCTGGGCAGCCTGCCCCTCTACGCGCTGGGGCTCGGCGTGGCCCTGCGCCTCGGCCGCAACGCCGCCATCGGCGCCGGCGCGGCGGGGGTACTCCTCGCGTTCTTCTCAGTGGGCGGACTTGCGCACGGCCTCATGACCGGCGAGCTCACCGGTGCCCTGGCAACGCCCCTGAGCTGGGTGCCGCTCGCCTGGCCCGCGCGCCTGGGGTCGATCGGGGTGGAGGCCTTCATCGACGCCGCACGCGCGACGGGCCCTCTCCTCACGACCGCGCTCGCTGGCCTCGTGCTCGCCCTGGCAACCGCCGCCGTCCTTCTGGCCTGGTTCTGCCGCTTCGAGGACGGGAGGGCAGATGAGTAGGAAGCCGCTCGCCGCCGTGCTCGCCCTCCTCTCCGCAGCGCTCGTCCTGGGCGGGAATGCCCTGCTCGACGCCGGCTGGGGGTCGGCGCTGCGCTCGATCGCCGACCGCGTGCTGCCCAACCCTGAGAACGCCATGTGGGCGCCCGCGCCCGCGGCTGCGCGCGGGGCTCTGGACCGCTGAGTGCGGCGCTAGTACAATGCCGACGGGAGTTTCAGGAGGTCGAATATGGCGAGGATACTGGCAGTGGATGATGAGCGGGCGATCCTCGACGTGCTCGCGCGCGTCCTCGGCCGCGACGGCCATGAGGTCGTCAAGACAGCGGACCCGACGACGGTCCCGGGGATGGATCTCTCGCGCTTCGACCTCGTGCTCTGCGACGTCATGATGCCGGGGCTCGACGGCTTCGAGCTCGTGCGGCAGATACGCCCGGACTTCGACGGGCCCATTATCTTCCTGACCGCGCGCGTGGCCGAGGAGGACGCCGTGGCCGGCTACGGCCTGGGCGCCGACGACTACGTCCGCAAGCCCTTCGGGGCCGCGGAGCTGCGCGCCAAGGTCGCGGCCCATCTACGCCGTGAGCGCCGGCCGCGCTCGCACGCCCTCTCCTTCGGGGAGGTGCGGATCGACCTCGGGGCGCGCGGCCTCGCCGTGGGCGGAGAGGCCGTGCCGCTCACGCCCACCGAGTACGCCATCTGCGAGTATCTCGCCCGTCACCCCGGGCAGGTCATGAGCCGCGCGCAGATACGCGAGGCGGTGCTCGGCTGGGAGAGCGACGCCGACGACGCGGCCATATCCATGCAGGTCAGCCGCGCCCGGAGGAAACTCTCCGAGGCCGGCGCCGATCCGATCGCGACCGTCTGGGGGATGGGGTACAAGTGGCAGCTCTGAGGACCGGGGCGCGAGGTCGCGGGGGCATGCCGCTCTCCTTCGTCATCGCGCGCTACTTCGCCTACGCGTTCGCGGCGGTCGCCACGGCGTGGCTCGCCTCGTTCATGGCGCTCTCCGCGGCGATCGACGCGGGCTTCGTCTACGAGGCAAGCTGGGGGCCGGCCAATGCGCGCGAGGTCGCGGAGAGCCTGGCGCGCGACGGCGTCTGCGGGCAGCAGGACGTGCCGACGGCGTACCGCTACCTCATCCTGAACAAGGACGGACACGTGCTGATGACGGACCTCGAGGGCACGCGGCTCGAGGACGCGACGGAAATGGCCCGTGCGGCACTCGCCGCGGATCCGGGCACAGTGGAGATCGAGGGCGGGGGCTCGGGCCTCACCTACGCCGCGTTCCCGCTCAAGGACGGCGGGGCCTGCGCACTCGTCAGCGAGTACCTGCCGCAGTGGGTCTCGCGCGACCTCGCCGGCCTGCTTCCCAACCCGCAGAACCTCATGCTCGTCGGCGCCGCTGCGGGAAGCGCGCTCGCGCTCGCGCTCGTGGCGCGCCGCGCGAGCCGCGTGATCTCGCGCAAGATGGCGCCGCTCGCGGAGGCGGCGGGGCGCGTCGGCGCGGGTGAGCTCGACTTCGCGGTCGGCAGCACCAACGTGCGCGAGGTGAACGCCGTCCTCGCCGCGATGGACGCCATGCGGGCCTCCCTCGCCGAGTCGCTCGAGGCCCGCTGGGCCGCGGAGCGGGGGCAGCGCGAGCAGGTGGCGTCGCTCGCCCACGACCTCAAGACGCCGCTCACCGTGCTGCGCGCCAACGCCGACTTCGTGGCGGAGGAGCTGGAAGACGAGAAAGACGCCGACCTCGCGGCCGCCGCGCGCGACATAGCCGGCAGTGTCGAAAGGCTCGACGGCTACGTGCGCCTGCTCATCGAGGCCTCGCGCGGGTCCGGCGGGGCGGAGAGGACCCCCATGCGGCCGGCCGAGCTCTGCGAACAGGTCCTCGCCGAGGCCGCCCAGATCGCCCGGGCTCGAGGCGTGACGCTCGACGCGGCCACGGGCCCCGCTGTCGCGGGCGCGCCCGAGGCCCCGCTCGACCGAACCGCCCTGGCGCGAGCCGCCGCGAACCTCGTGGCCAACGCCGCCGAGCACGCACGCTCGCGCGTGGCTGTCTCCTGCGACGTCGCGGGCGGGCGCCTCGTCATCGAGGTTGCCGACGACGGACCGGGCTTTTCTCCCGCCGCCCTCGAACGCGGCTGCGAGCGCCTCTTCACTGACGACTCCTCCCGCTCCTCGCGCGACGGAGGGCGCCACTACGGGCTCGGCCTCCACGCCGCCTCCGAGGCCGCGAGCGCCCACGGGGGCTCCGTCTCGCTCGCCAACAGCCCCTCGGGCGGCGCGGTGGCCACCATTGCGGTCCCCCTGTGCGGGATCTGACGACTCAGGCCCTCACACCGGCGTGCCTCGCAACCAAACGCTTCCCGGATAATTCATGAGGCCGTACTCGTATTCGAGCCTGCCTATCTCTGCGGCAAGCGCCTCCGTCATGTAGAAGGTTTTCGTGCGGCCCGTCGACTTCGTCAGGCGGTCGTACCTGTTCGCGAGGTCCTCGGGGGTTCTCGGGGCTGCGGTGGCGGTTGCCATGATGCACCTCCCGGTTAGATGTAATACGTGTATTACTTTCTATCACATCACCCGAACCCCGCACCGGCGTACGGTCGTATCTGCTTTTTTACCTTACATTTTGTCAACCGGCCCATGCTCGGCTTGTTCAGCCGGATTAAATCAACTGTTAAATCAATCCAGGCCTGTAGGGGGCGGTGGAAATCTTTCGAGGACTGGGGGCGCCGTCCCTGGGTCGGCTCCTCGATGGCCGCGGCTGAATTCCCCTGCCATCGGCTGCGTGGGTTCCGGCACGGGGTTCTGGCGCTGCTCGAACTGGGCGCAAGACTCGGCTGTTGGTCGTACCGGACGGCATACGTTTTGAGACCGGCAAGCTGATGCCGGCTCGAGGACAGCGGCCCGGTGCACCGGGCCGATCGATAGCGGCCTCAGGTTCACAGCGCAGCTTCTCAGGGCTCGCATATATAGGAAGACTTGATTGGCAATCGATTTTAATGAAGTCGGCAGCGCATGTCAGAGTTTTCAACAAATTTAACATGCCACCCTTTATATCCGCACGCGCGTAATTCAACTCATAAGGACCGGCTATCCCTTACCTGTGACACAATCTCAAACGCACAGAACAGAATCATCAGTCCAATCATCGCATAAGAGGCAGCCGAACCTTCAAGCACTATTCCACAAAGAACAATCTCCGCGCCGCCAATAAGAACTGTTATCAGGCGCTCTGCCTTTTTGCTCTCGCCGCTCGCATAAAAAGGCGGCAAAGCGCACAAGATCACATATAGCCCGGGAAGGGAATACAGGATCGATAGTCCAAGCCCCCCATCAACCGCAGTGCTTTGCGTAAGAATCAACTGAACCCAAACGGCAATTATCACTGAGCAGGTTGTCGATAAAAGAAGACTAGAAATATAGCACGCAACAAAGTCCCGTCGCATTCGAACAGAGAAATCCGCGAACTCTCTTCGCCGCGTGGAAACAATAAGGTACACAGAAATTGCAATAGAACCAATCAGAGAAAACAGCGGAACAACCAGCAATTCAAGCTTATTACCCCATCGATCAACCACACCCCTACTCCAATGAGCGGGAATTGTATCAGGGAGGACTGACCAAGCCGCCCATAGAATCAGAAATGGAAGAATAGAGAGGATGAAAGATGATAACACTGCAGTAATTTTTTTTGAGGCTCTCATCGATTCCGCATCTCCTTGCGCGCCTACATTCCACTCCGCCTTAAATCAAGTATAAATAGATGGCGCTCGGTATTATTGGCGCAATCGCGATAGCGATTACCGCCGTTGTTTCTTTAAAAATGGTAGGAATACATGTCTCCAAGAATTGATATATCGATTGACGAGCTGCCCGAAGCGTCGAGCCTTCTTGATGGACATGACTATTCGTCACAAATCATTCAGCGTATCGCCAGGGTTCCAGTAATACTCGATGCATCGGGATGCCCTCATTCCCCTTTTTTCGAAGTTGAATATGATGACAGGACGATTAGGTTTACAAGTCAAGCAAGTTAAAAATCTATGTGGTCAATATAATACCGTTGAACCCGCATATCGATACCGCTCAGCCATTCGCCTCGCCCCCGTCGCACGTATCTTCATCCGGTCTGTTACTTTTAATCTAACGATTCTTTGAGGAACGTAGGTGCTTCCAAATGTACTGTCGACTTCTTCTCAAACTGATCCTAAGAGACAAGGCCGCATGGATTTGTACGCTCGTTCTCGCTGCAGCCTTTTCCGTCCCCATTGCGTTCAATTCACCCATCTACGGGCCCTTCTTTATGAAGCAGGGCATGCAGAGCTTTGTCGACGCATTCAATACGCGCGCACCCCAGGCCAACGGCGCAGACCTATCGCCAGAGCAGCAAGCTGACGCGGAGCTTGCAAGATACGCGAACGCCGCCCTTGCCGCTCAAACCGACGCCGCCTTTCTCGATTCTGCCGAGAGCTACTACGCGCTCATGGACGAAGGCTTCCAATCCGGGTCCATCGTGGGAGACCGAGAGACCAATGACGCAGACCTCGCGTATTGCCGTGCCCTGAGCAGCTCCGGCATCACGGATATCCCGGCCTCCGCAAACGACCTGCCATTCCTTTCCTTCCTGCCTTACGCCATTGCCACGGCGCCGTCTTTCCTTCCCTTCATCCCCTTCCTTCTCTCGTCGATACTCGTGCTCGGCGCCACAAGGCCTGCGACCCTGGCGGCAAAGGCGCCCGTGCCCAAATTCCGGCGCCTTATCCAGATCGTGTTTTCGATAATCGCCGCGGGGGCCGCGATGCTCCTCGCCGGCCTCGCACCCGGGGGGCATTTACGCCTTGGCCCTAAACGGCTTCGGGCAAATTGGGTACCCGATCGCCTTCTTCCATGACGGCGCGCTTACCACCACGACCGCGGGAAACGTCTTCACAGCCCTGCTTCTCGCGCTGCTTGCGGGCGGAACCTTGATATCCGTTTGCTCCGCCGTCCTATCGACCGCAACGAGGCGCGTCCTCGCGGGCCCCCTTACCTCCGCGCTGCTTGTCGCGGCCCCGGCATTCCCGTTATTGTCCGATTCGGCACTAGGGCATAATGCCGTGCTCGGGCTCCTGCCGCTGGCCGTGTTCTCGCCTATCGAGGCAACGGGTTACGTAGGATGCTTCCCGACAGAATTCATTGGCTCCGGTTCAGGCAGCGCATCGATGCTTGCCGTGGCCCTGGCATACGTCGCGGTCTTTTTTGCGGTCGGCGCCGTTGCGACACGTTCCCCCAAACAGCCTGGACCCGCGAAAAAGCACCATGGGCTCGAGCTTCTAGACGCGAGCGTGGGATACGGAAGCACGACGATACTTTCAATCGGGTCGCTTTTCCTGAGCCCGGGAACGGCGGCGGGCCTCGTTGCTCCCAACGGCTCGGGGAAAACCACCCTTCTTGAAGCGCTGTCGGGCCAATTTCCCACCCGCATCCGCTCGGGAAGCCTGGCGGCAGACGGAATCTGCCAACGTCGATCAGCCGAATTTGCAGAACTCGTCTACCTGAGCTCTTCGGGCGGCGCGGATCTCTATCCCACGCTATCGGCCATCGAGCACCTCTCTTTCGTTAGGGAGGCGTGGAAATCGGCCGCCGACATCGACTCGCTCTGCGACTCCCTCGGAATCTCCCCATATCTCGACAAGCCGACCCGTAAACTCTCGACAGGAATGAAGCAGCAGGTAAAGCTTGCCATGGCGATAGCGACCGATTGCCCGTACCTCATCCTCGATGAACCGCTGAACGGCCTCGATCCGGGAAAACGGAAAACATCCTGCGACGCGATGCGCAGCGAGGTGGCGCGGGGACGCAGCGTGCTCATTTCAAGCCATCTACTCGACGACCTGGCAGACCTCACCAACTCGTTCTACTTCATCGAGGCCGGCACGCTCGTGGAAAAGATCAAGTCGTCCTCGCAGACGCTCAAGCAGGAATACCTCGATACATACGAGGGAGGTGAATGACATGATAGGCAAGAGCTATGCAAAGATAGCGATTGTTGGCTTTGTACTTTGTCTTGCAATGGTGCTATGTGCATCATTTGCGAGGTATAGGTCCGAGCAGTCGTTCATCGATGGCGCTGAAAATGGGTTTGGCATAGACGGGATGTATGTCAACGATGGCGCGACCAGGCCGTCTATGGCGATTCTTGCAGGCGAAGACATGGAATGGCAAATCTGTAATGACGATGGCTCTTGTCTGAGTGGTCGTTTGGCCGCAACGAGCGACCCGAATTCGTTCGATCTTCTCGACAATGATGGAGCGGATTGCGGTTCTGTTCACCTTTCATATGCATCGCGAGATGGGATGGACGGCATTCTCTACGTCTCCCACGAGACCGGCGATTTCAAGATGCGCAGGACTAACCGAGTGCCGGCTTTTATCGAGGAGTGAGAGTTCCCGGCGGTCTGCCGATTAGGCCGCCGGGGTATTGAACCCCGCATTCATCCGTACACACACGGATGAATGCGGGAAGTGTCCGGATGAAGGTGATAATCAAGGAAACAAAGCTGTTCTGCCTGGGACGGCTTTGGCCTGGACTTTAACCACAACATCGCAATCGACACTTATCAGCTCGCGCAACGCGCATGGCCAAATCTCGGACGCTGGTGCATGGAGGACCTTCGAGATTTACTGGACATCCAAAACGACGACGCACACCGCGTGCTCGCCGACTGCGAAGACGAGATGGCTGTCTACAATGCGATCAGAAACGGCGTGAAGTCGGGAGAGCTTTCTGTGGAACCGCCGCGCCGTCGCGCGAGCCGACCGGGCAACCCGGGCAATCTGGTCCCGGCTCTCCCGGTCGTATTCCTACGATATCGCCCCTAGATCACCAATGTGTCAGATAAAGAATGAGGCAATGGTTATGATCACGCCTACGGCAGATGCAACGACTACGCCTTTTTTCCTCTCCTTTAGTCCGACGAATAGGGTTGCCGTAAAGTAAAGGGCGGAAATGCAGTCTATGGCAAGCGAAACGAGTTCCTTGGGCGGTTTTAGCAAAAGGTCGCTAGCAAAGAGTAATGCAAGCAGGGCAAAGCCGATTGTGTTCAAGTATCTCGATTGATTTTGCGACAACATGGCAACTTCCTTTCAGAACATGCAAATGAAAAGTCGGTACGATGTCATTGCGGTTGCAAAAAAGCCGCCGCTAGGACCGGTTGTCACGAGACCGGCGATAACTTCAGCGGTGCCAACAAGCTAGAGATCGCGCAGGCAAGCCTCCTCCTTCGCGTTCAGCTTGACCTTGTGAGGGACGGGGCGGTTATTTGCAGATCCGTGAGAATCGCACCACGCCTTGGAATATGAATCCGCGCAGCGCCCGCGCTCAAAAAAGGGATATATCGTAATTTTCGTCGTAATTGACTCCGACGTAGATCTCGCTGCTCTCGGCGGGAGATCCCTCGTCGGCATAGGCTGCCGCAACGGGCACAAATGGTGTCATGACAAGGGAGAGGCAAAGAGCTGCTGAGACGATGGGGGGCAGGCATTTCTTCATGGCTGGCTCCTTAATCTGGCCTTTGATAGTTACTCGATGTCGCCTCCTTCCGCTTTATATCCGTTGTATTCGGCGTATTTCTTTAATAAGGCAAGAGGTTCTTCCTCTCCTTCGGATAAGCCGATGATGTTTCCTTGATCATCCAGTATGAATACGGACGGAATATGCTCAAGTTCATATTCGTCATACACGGTATTATCTTAATCTATGTATATGGGAAAGTCTCCTTCATGGACCGAGGCTGAAATCCTGTCCCATTTTAATGGACAAAGATGAGGGATAAGCATTGTGTTGCGGTTTGATATTGACGACGATTAAGGCGGCGAAACACGTCAGAGTCGCCAAAGTCAGTAAGGCGATAATGCATTTTCTCGGTTTCCAGCTCATGACAGATCCCTCTCTCATGGTGAAACGCATACGTTTTGAAACGGGATGCCGCTTCGATTCGTTCCGGACGCGGATGTGGACGTAACTGGTCTCGGTGCCAAGTGCGATTTCAGTGCTGTATATGACTTAACGGGAATGTCCGAGCAGTGCCGGAGTCTCCATCTGGATTGTTCCGACTGGAACATCAGCCCGAATACACTGCATAGCGACTCCAACAAGAACGTACCCGGCGTAATCCTTCCCAAGGCATGGCAATACTCAAGATGCCGCAGCGGCAAGACAAAGACAGATTCCCGCGATAACCCTACGCTCAGCTCGTTTCTATTCACCCTGAGCGAAGGGAGTGTCGCATATGCATGCAGCGGCGCAGAACCTCCGGGGGGGGGTATCTCCTAGAGGTATCCGCCTCCGGAGGCCAAGGAATCATCGAGTACGTCCTGATCATCGCGGTCATCGGCCTGGTGATCGTGTTCGCGGGACCCGGCGTGGCCGGAGCCATCCGCAACCAGTTCAACCTGGTCGGCAACACGGTGAACAATGGGACGGTTGGCGGCGTCGAGGGAGGCGCATCCGGCGGAGGGTCTGCAGGTACCGATTCCGCGACCGTCCAGGCGGCTATCGCCAAGGACGCGAAGGACTGGACCCTCGAAGAGCAGAAGGCCGTGGCCGAGGACATCGCCGCGAAGGGCGAGGCATCGTCCGCCTTCGCCAAGGCGGAGGCCGCGATGAATGCAGGGACGAAGTTCTCGATGAAGCTCACCGATGGTCAGACGCTCGAGTACAAGATTATCGGCATCAACCACGATGACTTGGCCGATGGTAGCGGCAAGGCGGGCCTGACGTTCCTCGCCACCTCGACGGGTATTAAATCTCGCGTGAACGCCACCAACACCAATGCCGGTGGCTGGGAGAAGTCGGAACTCCGCGCGAAGATGAACTCCGGCGAGATCTGGAACCTGATGCCCTCCGATTTCCAATCCAAGGTGAAGCCGGTCAGGAAGCTGACGAACAACGTTGATGGAACCGACAAGAATGCCGCCGTGACGGCGACCTCGGACAAGCTGTTCATGCTCAGTTATTCCGAAATCGTCGAGACCCCTTATAACGGCTGGTCTGGTTATTCTTGGATCGGAAACGAAGGAACCCAGTACGAGGCCTTCAAGGGTAAGGTGACGAACAATTATTCGGGTAACGATTGCCTGAGTGTTGGCGTCGCTTGGTGGGAGCGTTCCTTGAATCCGAGCGCCTCTGCGCTCTTCCTCTATGTCAACAGCAACGGCGATCCGTCGTACAACTACGGCGCGACGAACTCGAATCGCGTCTGCCCAGCTTGGTGCTTCTAGATTCATCTGTTAAGCCCGCACGGCCTGTGCGGGCTTTTCTTTTGGCGGTTACTCGAACGGTTTGATGTTTGTGGCATAGGTTATCGGTTTGAGGAGAAATGAGGTCACACAGCGGCTCTCAGAGCGCCTGCCGCACTCCCCCGCCATTACTCCTGCGGCATCCTCGTATAGAGCCCATCCCGCTTGGCGTTTCGTTGCAACAGCCCACTTGTCCACCGATCAAGTGAACTACTGGAATAAATACAGCGACACGCTTGTTCGTTACAGTCGCTATATCTACGTAAATCGCCGCGATAAATACAGCCCGTACTCGGCTGTATACCAGCTACGCGTATGTAGATTCATATCGCGGTAATAAATCGGCCCAAGTGCGTGCAAAACGCGCAAGTAACCGCAAAAGGCGACTATCGCGTAGGTAGATTTTTGGCACCCTGTTGCTTAACCAAAATTAAGCAATTGCCTAAAACAAAAAAGGTCAGGCACTAGGTGCCTGACCTGCAAACTTCTGGTCGGGACGACTGGATTCGAACCAGCGACCCCTTGACCCCCAGTCAAGTGCGCTACCAAGCTGCGCCACGTCCCGAAGCTTTTGTTTGTTGCGCTGCTCTCGCTCGCAACAGGGAGTATATTAACCCGAAACTTTGCCCTTGTGCAAGAACTTTTTTATAAATTTTGAAGCAAGTCCAAAATTGTATCCGCGAGCTGGGGTTTTGTTAGAACGGGAAGTTCTTGCGTACCCGCTGTGCTCACGATCCAGGCCTTGTTGGTATCGGTTCCAAAGCCCGAATCGGCGCGCGAGACATCGTTGGCGATAATCGCATCGCAACCCTTGCGGGCGAGCTTTCGCTGCGCGTACTCCACGACGTTATCAGTCTCTGCCGCAAATCCGATCACGCACCGCTCTCCCTTTTGGCGCGAAAGCTCAGCCAAGATATCGACCGTCTCGACCAGTTCGATGCGATCCAAGCGTTCGTTGGCCTTTTTGAGCTTATGGTCGGCAGGGGCTGCGGGGGTGTAGTCGGCGACGGCGGCCGCGCAAATGGCCGCATCAGCCGTCTGAAAGGCGCCCAGAGCCGCCTGCAGCATTTCAGCGGCGGTCTGCACGCGCACGCACTCCACGCCGCGGGGAACATCGAGCGATGTCGGGCCCAGCACAAGCGTGGCCGCAGCGCCGCGGCGAGCGGCCTCCCCCGCTAGGGCGATGCCCATCTTGCCCGATGACCGGTTGCCGATGAAGCGCACAGGGTCGATCGGTTCGTGCGTGGGGCCGGCAGTGATTACGATGCGCTTGCCCGCCAGGTCTTGCGGGACGGGGTTCAGCACCTCGCAGACGGCCTCGACGATGTCCTCGGGCTCGCTCATACGCCCCGTGTCCACGTCGCCGCAGGCAAGGTAGCCGCTGCCGGGTCCCACCACATGGACGCCACGGTCGCGCAACGTGGCCATATTGGCCTGCGTTGCCGGCGCCTTCCACATGCCGTTGTTCATGGCGGGGGCGATCACGATGGGTCGCGGCGTGGCTAGCAGCGTGGTGGAGATGAGGTCATCGGCGATACCGCTTGCCATCTTGGCGATGATATTGGCCGTCGCGGGCGCCACGACTATCAAATCGGGCTCCTGCGCGAGCGAAATGTGGTGGATGGGGTCGGAGGGATCGTCGAACAGGCCCACCGCGACCGGCTCGTTGGTGAGCGCACGGAAGGTAAGCGGCCCGACAAACTCGGTGGCATGCTCGCTCATAACGACCTTGACGCGCGCGCCGCGCTTTTGCAGTAGGCGCACGATATTGCACGACTTATAGGCGGCGATCCCGCCGGTAATGCCCAGCAGGATCGTTTTTCCCTCAAGTTGCATTGAATTGTTGGGTGCCGCCGTCATCGTTAGGCTTCCTTGCTGGGGAGCACGAGCAGGCGGTGGCAGTAGGGGCAGTGCGTAATCTCACTACCGTCGTGGTTGAGGTCGCTCATGGACGACGCCTGCAGCGCGGTGTGGCAGACCGTGGGGATGTTACCCTTGATGGTCTCGACGGCCAGGCCACGGAACTGCTTGAGCAGACGTTCGTAGTCGGTGAGCACGTCGGTCGGCAGCGTGGCGGCAAGGGCGGTGCGCTCCTTGGTGGCGGCATCAATCTGGGCCTGGAGGTCGGTGGCCTTGGCACGGGCGGCCTTGGTGTCGGCCTTCACGCCCTCCTCGAACTTGGCGATGATGGCCTGCGCACGGGCTTCGCGGTCGAGCGCCTCCTTATGGGCGATGACGACGTCCTTGCGGGTGTGCTCGATCTTGTCCAGGCGCTTGGCCAGGGTGGCGAGCTCGTTCTCCAGGTCCTGAACTTCGCGGTAATCAGAGCCGTCGACGTGGCGCTTCTTGGCGGCCTCGATGGCGTTATTGGTCTGGATCTCGGTGGTGTTGAGATCGTCGAGCTCAATATCCAGGTCCTTGCGTTGGGCGTAGAGCTTGGTCATCTCGGCCTTGAGCTTAACGTAGGTCTTGCGCTTGGAAGCGAGCTCCTTGAGCTCCGGCATATTGGCAAGTTCGCTCTTGTTGTGGGCGAGCTCCAAATCGATCTGTTGCAGCTTGAGTAGCGTAGCGCCGGCGCTCATAAGTTCTCTCCTTTTGTCACAGTCCACCATTGGCAAGGGTTCAGTATTTTAATCGCATGACGGGGGTCGACCCCGGCGTCAACTGCAGAGTTCATCAATATATCAACGAACGGCTCCTCGGAGCGGTCATGGCCGAGCAAAACCACTGGCAGCCCGCGCAAGGCAAGGTCTTGCGCTACGTGGTAGCCCGCCTCGCCCGTCACGATGACATCCGCACCGGCGGCGATGGCGAGCTCTCCAAAGTCGCCCAAGGAGCCGCCCAAAATGGCGATGGTGCGGCACGGGTGCTCGGCATCGCCCCACACGCGGGGGTCGCTTCCGAAGGCCGTGGCGGCGCGAGTGGCAAGGTCGCGCAGGCTGCAGGGGTCGTCGAGTGTCGTAAGGGCTCCCAGGCCGCAGGCCTCGGGGTCGTCCACATGCTCCAGTGAGCTCATGGGCTCAGCGCCCAGCAACTCACTCAGGCGAACGCGCGCCTCATACGAGCGGTCCAGGTTGGTGTGGAGCGAGATAATGCTCACCCCACAACGGGCCGCCTCGTAGAGCGCCGCACTGCACTGGGGACGTGTCGCGCTGGGCGGGCAAAATGCCTCGGGCGCCTTGATGTAGACGGGATGATGCGTGAGCAACACGTTGGCTCCGGCTGCCAAGGCGCGGTGCACGTTGGCCCTGGTGGCGTCAAGCGCGCAGGCAACGCCGCGGATCTCGTCGTCGGGGTCGCCAACGGATAAGCCTACGTGGTCCCAGGGTTCGGCGTCCGTCTTGGGATAGCGTGCCAGCAGTGCACGCTCGAGCTCGGAGACGATCATGCGGCACCTACGATCGAGAGCAGCGTCTGGGCAAAGTCGTCCAGATCGCTCGGATTCACGCGGTCATCGAAGGAAATGCGCAGTGCGCCCAGAGCCTGCTCGCGACCGATGCCCATCGCGCTCAAAACGTGGCTGGGGTCCATGCTGCCGCTCGAGCATGCCGAGCCTGCCGATACCTCAAAGCCGGCGGCGTCGAGCTTGATGATGAGCTCCTCGGAGTCCATGCCGTCAATGTAGATCGATACCATGCCGGGCAGACGGTCGGCATGCGCATAGTCGCCCATCGTGGCGTGAATGCGCGGATGGGCCGTAAGCGTGGCGTAGAGCTTGTCGGAAAGGGCCTGCAGCTTCTCGCGCTCCTCGGCCACATTGGGCGTCAGCGTGCGGGCGGCAGCGGCAAAGGCCAACTGCGTGCGCAGGTCCTGCGTGCCGGCGCGACGTCCGGCTTCCTGTCCGCCGCCAAAGATGCGGGGGCGCAGCGGCGTGCGGTTCTTAAGGTAGAGCGCGCCGGATGCCACAGGGCCGCCGATCTTATGCGCGGCAACGGTCATAGCATCGACGCCCAGCTCGGTGACATCGAGCGGAATATGCAAGTAGCCCTGGATGGCATCGGTGTGGAACAGGGCGCCCACGGTATGCGCGGCGGCGGCCAGCTCGCGGATGGGCTGCACCACGCCGGTCTCGTTATTGGCGGCCATGATGCTCACGAGCGCGACATCGTCTCCGAGCAAGTCACTCAGCGCGGCAGGCTCAATGTAGCCCGCACGGCAGGGCTGCACCAGGTCGACGGTAAAGCCAGCGGCGCGTAGCAGCGGCAGGTTGTCCAGGATCGAATCGTGCTCGATGGCAGATACGATCACGCGGTTGCGCTTGCGGTCGTGCTGACGGGCGCCCTCGGCAAGTCCGAGGAGCGCCAGCTGGTTTGCCTCGGTGCCGCCATTGGTCAGGACAATCTCGGATGGGCGGACGCGCGCGCCAAAGCTGCGGGCGATCTCGCGGCGTGCGGCCTCCAGGCGCGCGGCGGCCTTGCGGCCGAGCGAATGCAGCGAGTTGGGATTGACGCCCGCAAGCTCGCTATCGTCGTACTCACGCTGCGCAAGGAGCGCCTCGGCGCGCATGGGCGTCGAGGCGGCATAGTCAAGATTCACGGTTATGCGGTTTTGACCTGCGGTCATAAGGGTTTATGCCTCCTGTGCAGCCTCGTTGCCTAGCTTTTGCAGCAGCGCAACCTCGGCAGCGGGATCTTCGGACTTAAATACGGCGGAACCGGCCACCAGGACATCGGCGCCGGCCTTGACGACCTCGGCGATGTTCTTGGAAGAGATGCCGCCGTCGACCTCGATCATGGGCGACACGCCGTGGCGCTCGCACATGGCCTTGAGTTCGCGGAGCTTATGCAGAGTGCCCGGGATAAAGCTCTGGCCGCCAAAGCCCGGGTTCACACTCATCAGCAGCACGATATCGACGACCTCGATAATGCTCTCGAGCACGCAGACAGGCGTTGCAGGGTTGAGCACCACGCCGGCCTTGACGCCGCGCTGCTGCAGGTGCGTGAGCGTGCGGTGCAGGTGCGTGGAGGCCTCGTAGTGAACGGTGATCATATCGGCGCCGGCGTCGGCGTACCAGTCGACGGTCTCGTCGGGGTTCGACACCATGAGGTGCGCGTCGACCGGCACGTCGGTGGAGCGCTTGACGGCCTTGAGGATGTCAACGCCAAAGGTGAGGTTGCCGGTAAAGTGACCGTCCATCACGTCGAAGTGCACAAAGTCGGCACCGGCGATCTTGTCGAGGTCACCCTTAAGGTTGGCCATATCGGCCGAAAGGATGGACGGAGCGATTTTAATGGAACCCATGGTAGAAGCCTTTCTGCGCTAGTCGGTAAGTCCGTAGAACTCTTGGGAGGGTACGCGATCGGTAAGAATCTCGAGCGCCCTATCCAAAGTAACACCGTTGTAGAGCGTTTGCTCCACGGCAAAGGTGAGCGGAATGTCTACGCCCAGTGAACGGGCGAGTTCGCTGACGCTGCGGGCCGCAACGGCGCCCTCGACCACCATATGCGTACGTGCCTGGTACTCGTCGAGCGACACGCCGTGGGCAAACTCGTAGCCAAAGGTGCGGTTGCGCGAATGCTCCGAGGTGCAGGTGGCGATGAGGTCGCCCATGCCGGCGAGTCCCATGCACGTTATGGCCTGCCCGCCGCGGGCGTGCACCAGTCGGCTGATCTCGGCCAGGCCGCGCGTCATGATAAGGGCAAGCGTGTTGTCGCCCGCGCCGGTACCGGCGGAGATGCCGCACACGATGGCGATGACATTTTTCATGGCGCCGCAAACCTCGACGCCGGTCATGTCCTGCGACAGGTAGATGCGGAAGGCCGTAGATAGGAGCAGGTCCTTAAAGGTCTCCCCTACCTGCGGATCTTTGCTAGCGATGACAGCGGCAGAAAGCCCGCCGCGGCAGATCTCCTCGGCATGGTTAGGGCCGGAGAGCGCCGCCACGCGCGCCTCGTTGCCGATCTCGCTGGCGATGACCTCGCTCATGAGCAGGCCGGACTCGGGCTCAATACCCTTGGTGAGGCAGAGCACCGGGGCGTCGGCGGCGATGAAGTGAGCTGCCTGATGACATACGCTGCGCAGGTGCGTGGAGGGCACGGCAAAGATAATGGCGTCGGCGCCGTCGAGCGTCTGCGACAGGTCCGTCGTGGCGACGGCGTTGCCGGGCAGCTCGTAGCCCACTAGATACCGGGGATTACGGTGCTCGCCATTGATGCCGGCGGCCGTCTGCTCGCTATGGGCCCACATGGTCACGCGCTCGGCTCGCGCGGCGGCAAGGCCGGCGACGGCGGTTCCCCAGGAGCCGGAGCCAATCAGCGCAACATTCATGACTCTCTCCTACTTATCGTCGGGCTCGGTGACGCGCTTGGTAAACGAGAGCTTGGACTCCTTACCGGTCATGAGCTTTTTGATGTTCGCGCGATGGGCCCACACCACGGTGATGCCGATCATCGCCATGCAAAACTTAAGTCCCAGGCTGCTGTACGGAAGGACCGCGCAGACGGCGACGGGAAGGCCGATGGCCGCGGCAAGCGAGCCCACCGACACAAACTTGGTGATGGCGACGGCCACGATAAACATGCCCAGCAGCGAAAGTCCGATGGGCCAGTACCAGGCGAGGATAACGCCCAAGCCCACGGCGATACCCTTGCCGCCATGGAAGTTGAGGTAGGGGGAGAAGATATGGCCCCACACCGCAGCCAGGCAGATGACGCCGAGCATCCAGTCGCCGGGGGCTCCAGGCGCCATGATGCTCATAGGGAAGCCGTAGCCCACGCCCGCGATGAGCGGACGGGCGATAAGGACGCAGATGGCGCCCTTAAGGCAGTCGAGCAGCAGCGTGAGCGCGGCCACCTTGGGGCCGGCTACGCGCAGGGCGTTGGTGGTGCCGATATTGCCGGAACCCGCCTTGCGAATGTCGGTGTGGTTGAACACGCGGCCCAGGATCAGGCCAAACGGAATCGCTCCGATAAAGAACGAGACCACGACGCAGATGACGGTCAGCAGAATCGGATTATGCATCCTTTTGCTCCTTCTTCCTAAAGAAGAGTCGAATGGGCGTGCCGGAAAAATCGAAGGTCGAGCGCATACGGTTCTCCACGTAGCGCTGGTAGGTGTCGTTGACCAGGTCGCTGTGGTTGACGAAGAACGTAAACGTCGGCGGGTTGATGCCCGTCTGGGTCACGTAGTGCATGCGCAGGCGACGCTTACCGTCCACCACGGTGTGGCCGAACTCGCGCAGGTCGGTGAGGAACGTGTTGAGGCGCGAGGTGGTGATCTTTTGCGAACGCGTCTTTTCTGCGGCATCGACCATCGCCCAGATCTTCTCGACGCTGCGACCGGTCAGGGCCGAGATGCGCAGGTACTGGGCCCAGGGAGCCATGACGCCCAGACGGCGGTCGATGGTCTCCATGCAGGCCTCGCGCTTGCGGTCATCGTCGAGCAGGTCCCACTTGTTGAGTAGCACCACGATGGCGCAGCCGCGCTCGATGGCGAGGCCCATGACCTTCTGGTCCTGCTCGGTAACGCCCACGGAGGCGTCGACAACGAGCAGCGCGACGTCGGCACGATCGATGGCGCGCAGGCCGCGGACCATGGAGTAGTACTCAATGTTCTCGTACACGGTGCTCTTCTTGCGAATGCCCGCGGTGTCGACCATGCGGTAGTGCTTTCCGTCGCGCTCGACGACGGTATCGATGGCGTCGCGCGTTGTGCCGGCAATGTTCGACACGATGGAGCGATCGGCACCCAGGATGCGGTTGAACAATGAGGACTTACCGGCGTTGGGGCGGCCGATGATGGCCACGTTGAGCGCATCGGGGAACTCGTCGGCGACCTCGTCCTCCTCCTCGGGAAGCAGGGCCACGATGTCGTCGAGCAGGTCGCCCGTGCCGTGGCCGTGCAGGGCCGAGAGCGGCGTGGGCTCGCCGATGCCGAGCGAATAGAACTCCCAGATGTTGTCATTCTCGCGATCGGGGTTGTCGAGCTTGTTCACCAGCAGAAAGACCGGCTTGTCGCAACGCTTGAGCATGCGGGCGACCGACTCGTCCTCCTCGGTGACGCCGGTGCGACCGTCGACCACAAACAGGATAACGGCAGCTTCCTCGGCGGCGGCGAGCGCCTGGTCGCGGATGGACGTGGCAAAGACGTCATCGCTCTTGAGCGGCTCAATGCCGCCCGTGTCGACGATGGTGAACTCGCGGCCGTTCCAATCGGCCGTGTGGTATGAGCGATCGCGCGTGACGCCGCGGGACTCATGGACGATGGCGTCCGAGGTCTGGGCCAGGCGGTTAACGAGCGTGGACTTGCCCACGTTGGGGCGTCCGACGACGGCGACGATAGGTTTCATCTGCTCTCCTTTAATGGGTAGGGTCAGCGGGGATAGTTGAATTGGCGGGCGTTATGCCAAGGATGTGCTCCAGGGTATCGAGCAGCTCATGCGGCATGGTCGATACCACATGAACCTCGGCGCCGCGACCGGTAAGGCTTGCGAGTAATTCGTCACGATGATACTCGTCAAGGGTCATACCGTCGGCGTTGAACATGAGCTTAGGCACAAAGAGCATAACCCCCGACAGGTCCTGCGGCAGCTGCTCCAAGATGTCGCAGGCGACGATGAGGCCGGTCACGTCCACGTTGCCGCCAAAGTAACGGTTTTTGATGACCGTGACGGTACCGGCAAGGCCCTGCGGCGATTCCACAAAACGTGCTACCGTATCGCGCGCGCTGGCGCCCGAGAGGCACAGCAGGCGCTGGCCACGGGCGGCGATTGCCTCGCGAACGCGGCGCAGGCGCTCGGCATCGGCGGCGAGCACGTTGTCGGTCTCGTCCAGATAGGAGCGGATCATGCCGATGCCGTCGTAGTACTGCGGGTAGCCGTCGTAAAAGTCGGCCTCGGGCGGCTCGATGCCGGCATCTAGGTAGAACTCGTCGCTCATCTGGAAGGTGTGACGGCCAAAGCGCTCGAAGGCACGGTCCTGGAAGGGCCGGATCATGGCGATGGTCTCACGCGCCAGCTCGGGCTTGTCGCTGTAGGACCAGCTAAAACGGTTCTGATGCTTGGTAAAACCGAGCGGCACAATGCCCAGGCTCGTGATCTGCTCATGCTCCTCGCAGAAGCGCAGGGTTTTTTCCAGCTCCTCGCCGTCGTTCATGCCGGGACACAGAACAATTTGCGCGTGAATCTCGATGCCGGCGGCCATGATGGCCTCGAGTACGTCCATGCCGCGCTGGGCGTTTCGGCCCATCATGCGGCGGCGGACGTCGGGGCTTACGGCATGGACCGACACGTTCATGGGGCTCATGTTGCGGTCGATGACGTTTTGCACGTCCTCGTCGGTGAGGTTGGTCAGCGTGACGAAGTTGCCCTGCAAAAAGCTTAGGCGGTAGTCGTCGTCGCGGATGTAGAGCGTGGAGCGTCCGCCCTTGGGCAGCATCGTCATAAAGCAGAACACGCAGGCGTTTACGCAGGTGCGCATGCCATCGAAGATGGGGCCATCGAACTCAAGACCCCAGTCCTCGCCGGGAAAGCGATCAAGCTCAACGGGAGTGACGGTGCCGTCGCGCGGATCGAAAACCTCCAGCTCGACGGTGTCGTCATCTGCCTCCCAGAGCCACACGATCATATCGGTCAGCTGCTCGCCGTTGACCGTGAGCACGCGCATGCCCGGCTCGATACCCACATCCCATGCGGGCGATTCGGGGCGCACGTTTTTAACGAGCGCGCCCTCACCCGGCTCGGGGTCGCGGCTGCGCCCGTAATCGGCCACCTCGGCGGCGTATGCGGGTACGGTCTGGTCCATGATTAGCGGCAAAGCTCCTTGATGCGCTCGACGGCGCGCTCGATGTGTTCTTGCGGGGTGGAGGCTCCGGCGGTGATGCCGATGTGGCGTGCGTTGACAAACCATGCGGCCTCAAGCTCTGAAGCTTCCTCGATGTGATACGTACGCTCGCAGGCATGGGCGCAGATCTGCGCCAAGCGGCGGGTGTTGCCCGAGTTCTTGCCGCCTACGACGACCATGCAGTCGCAGCGGTTGGCAAGGGATGCCGCCGCCTGCTGTCGCTCGCTTGTGGCGGCGCAAATGGTGTTGATCACGCGCAGTTCCTGCACGCGGGGGGTGATGGCAGCCACGACCTCGGCCAAGTTCTGCGCGGTCTGGGTGGTCTGCACAACGAGGCCCACCTTGCCTTTGAGCGGCAGCGCGTCCGCGTCGGCGGCACAGCTCACGACTTGAGCGTCATCACCGGCGTGGCCCAGAATGCCCTCGACCTCGGGATGGCCCGGCTCGCCAACGACAATCACGCGATAGCCCTCGCGCACCAGGCGCTCGGCCGCCACATGGACCTTCTTCACGTAGGGACAGGTGGCGTCGACCACGGTAAGGCCGCGCCCGCGAGCGGCATCGATGACCTGCGGCACCACGCCGTGCGCGCGAATGATCACGGTTCCCGATGCGGCATCGTCTAGGGTGTCGGCCAGACCGACACCTGCTTCGGCAAGCTCGCGCACCACGATGGGGTTATGGATGAGCGGACCCAGAGTGTGGACCTGAGCGGTCTCTCCCGCCTGCGGGGCGGCCGCCAGGGCCATATCGAGCGCGCGCTGCACGCCGTAGCAGGTGCCGGCGTGGGCAGCGATCTCGATGGTGGGGGCGTCGACCTTTCCGGTTACAGCCTCGGCGGTATTCATGACTTCCTCGCTCATGGCTAGAACCTGCCCGGGTGCTCGGCGCACAGGTCATCGCGCATGGCGTAGACGCGACTCATGGCTTCGGACTCAAGCCATGCCAGGCGCTCCTTGCGCTTGAGCTCGGCCGGTGCATCGGATAGCGAGATGGCCTTGCCGGCACGGATCCAGCACTTTTTGGGGCGCATGAGCTTTTTGCCCGCAGGCGTAATATCGGACCAGCCGCAGATGGCGAGCGGGTTGACGGGTGCCTTGCCCATCTGGGCGATGAGCGCAAAGCCGCCGTGGACCTCGGGCTTGATCTCGCGCGAGCGGATGCGCGTGCCCTCGGGGAAGATCAAGACGTCCTCGCCGCGCTGCAGCGCATGCTGGGCGGCGCGCAGGCACTTCATGTCGGCGGTGCCGCGCTCGACGGGAATACCGCCCACGCGGCTAAAGGCCCAGCGCACGATCTTGGTCTTGGCGAACTCGGACTTAAAGATGGGGCGGACACGGCGGCCGCCAAAGAACAGTGCCGTCTCCACGGCCAGCAACTCGGCCATCGAGGTGTGGTTGCAGATGACCACGCTGCCGCGGCCTTCCTGGCGCTCAAACAGCAGGTCGCTGTCCTCGATCTTCCAGCGCCACATGAGCTTGGAGAAGACCCACAGGATGCCCATGACTACGGCGACAGTGCCGCGGATGAGCGCCGGGAACTCGGCGTAGGGGGCGTTGTAGTAATCCTCGGGCGTCTGCTTAAACAGGCGCATGGGCTACCTCCTTTGGTTGATGAGGTCCTCGATTATCGAGACGACCTCGTCGATGGTGTGGGCGGTGGAGTCGACGTGCACGGCGTCCTTGGCGGGCACGAGCGGCGCGACCTCGCGACTGCTGTCGAGTTTATCGCGCTGCTTGAGGGCATCGAGGGTCTCGTCGACCTCGGCCTCGAGCTGCTCTTCGGTAAGCGGCTGGGCGTCGTTTTGGTGGCGCTGCAGCACACGGCGACGGGCACGCTCGCGCGGGTCGGCGGTCAGGAACACCTTGACCTGCGCGTTGGGGAACACGACGGTTCCGATGTCGCGACCCTCGGCGACGATGTCGCGGTCCTCAGCGGCACGACGCTGGTGGATGAGCATGGCGGCGCGCACGCCCGGGTAGGCCGAGACCTTGGATACGTTGGCGTCGACCTGCGGGGTGCGGATGGAGGCCGAGGCATCCTTACCGTCGATGGTCAGGCGCGTGTCCTCGCCGGTGCCGTTGGTAAAGCGAATCTCGATCTGCTCGGCGAGGGCGTCAATGGCCGCCTCGTCGTCCAGGTCGATGCCGCGGTCGAGCGCGGCGAAGGTGACGGCGCGATACATGGCGCCCGTGTCGAGCTTGTTAAAGCCCAGCTGGTGGGCGATCTCCTTGGCGATAGTGGACTTGCCGGAACCGGCGGGGCCGTCGATGGCGACGATCATGCAATGCTTCCTTTCGGTGGTTGACGTGCTGGTATGGGACGCGGGCGCTGCGGCTTTGCGGGTTGCCTAGCTCGTGTAGCGCTCGCGGTAGGTGTTGCGCTTGGGCGCGGAGCCGTGGCTGCCGTGGTGACGCGTGCGGCTTGCGGTGTTGGTCGTGGGCGCGGCGCCGCGCTTGGAGCTGGCCTGCTTAGGCGGGATACCGCCGGCCTTGAGGATCTGCACCTCGCGGTCGGCGAGCTCTCGCCACGAGCCCTTAGCCACGTCCTTGAGCTCCAGGCCGGCAAAGTTACAGCGGTGCAGGCGGATCACCGGATGGTGGATCTTGCTCAGCATGCGCTTGACCTGGTTCTTGCGGCCTTCGCGGATGATGACCTCCACGGCGGTGGTGCCGGGCTTGACGCCCTGCGGAGCCACGGCCTCGGCCTCGCGCGCGTTGATGACGCGGCAGATCGCCGGCTGGCACAGGCCGTCGTCGAGCTCGATGCCGCGGCGGAGTGGTTCCAAGTCGCGATCGGTCAGGTGGCCGTCCACGAGCGCTTGGTAGGTCTTGTAGACGTGCTTGCTGGGGTGCAGCAGGTCCTGCGACAGGTCGCCGTCGGTGGTAAAGAGCAAAAGGCCCGTGGTGTCGCGGTCCAGGCGACCCACCGGGAAGAGCCCCGGAAAGCGGTCACGCGGGACCAGATCGGCCACGCAAGGGCGCTCCTGCGGATCGCTCATGGTGGTGAGGTAGCCGGTCGGCTTGTAGAGCATCAGGTACACGGCGCCCTGATTGAGCTTGACGGGCATGCCGTCGACCTCGATATGGTCGCGGTCCACATCGACCTTGGTGCCCAACTCGGTCGCGACCTGGCCGTTGACGGTTACGCGGCCGGCGGTCATCAGGTCCTCCGAGCCACGGCGGCTCGCCACGCCCGCGCGAGCCAAAAAGCGCTGCAGGCGCATGGTGTGCGGGTAGACGGGCTGGGTGTCGCCTACGGGCGCTGCGGTATCCGTGGCGCTTGCGACGCGCGCCTCCCCTGCTTCGTTAGTCCTCGTCATGCATGTCCTCCGAGGTAACACCTGTGGGCAGAAGCTCCTCGCCATCGGTGTCTTCAACATCGGTATCGATCAGTTCGCGCTCTTCGTCCAGGTCCTCGGCCTGCTCCTCGAGCGTGGACTGAATGCTGCGGCCGCTCAGGCGCTCGCGAATAAACTGGCGCGACTGCTCGTCGGGGGCAAACTGCTCCAGATCGGGCAGGTCGCGGGTGGAGCGCAGGCCGAACTTTTCCAAGAAGGCGTTGGTCGTGCCGTAGATGATGGCCTGACCGCGCTCGGGGTCGCGGCCGAGCTCGCGCACCAGGCCCTTGTCCACGAGCGACGCGATGACGCCGTCGGAGTTGACGCCGCGGATGCCCTTGACCACCTCGCGCGTGACGGGCTGGTGGTAGGCGATGACAGCAAGGGTCTCGAGCGCCGCCTGCGACAGCTTTTGCGTGTCCCAGCTCAGCACATAGGCCTCGACCACGTCGTGGTAGGCGGGGTGTGTAAACAGGCGCCAGCCACCGGCGACCTCGCGCAGCTGAAAGCCGCGATTGGCCTCCTCGTACTCAACCTTGAGCTCAGCCAAAAGCGACGCGCACTCGCCCGGGGCGATATCCAGCGCTCCTGCCAGCGCGGGTGCGCTCACGGGGTCGCTCGACACCAGTAGCAGCGCCTCGAGGGCGCCTTTGAGGCTGTTTGCCTCCAGCGTGGAAAGGGTTGACATGGTTGGTCGCTCCTATTCGGTGAGCTCGGGGCCCTCGCCGGGCACATATGTCTCGGCGCCCTCGACGCGGTTGATTTGAATGGTTCCGAAGATCTCGTCCTGGCTCAGCGTGAGCGAGCCGCGCTTGGTGAGCTCGAGCATGGCCAGGAAGGTAACGACGAGCTGCTCGGTGGTGGCGTCGCCGTCCAAGAGCTCGCGGAAGGTGCAGGTTTGGTGCGTCATGGTAAAGCGGTCGACAGAGGCCACCGTCAGGTCGAGCGGCACGCGATGCGGTGCCACGTGCTCGGCCTCCAGCAGGAAGGTCTGGCGCTTGCCGTCCAGGTCGGCGCAGATGACGGCGAGGCCGCGCAGGGTAATGCCGGCAAGGTAGTCGGGCATAAGGCCCAGAAACTCGGGGTCGGGGCCGGCAACACGCGGATGCATGCGGCTCTCGGCCTGCATGCGGGCGCCAAGGGCAGCCGCCGCGCCCTTAAACTGCTTGTAGGCGATCAGGCGCTGGATCAGGACCTCGCGCAGGGCATCGCCGTCGAGCGCGCTGAGCTCCTCGAGGTCATCGTCGTCCTCGTCATCGTCGTCTGCCTTGCGCGGGGCCTCCTGGGGCACCAGTGAGGCGGCCTTGATGTCCAAAAGGGTTGCCGCGACCAGCAAAAAGTCGCTCGCCACGTCCAGGTCCAGCGCCTCGATGCGCTCGGCCTCGGCCAGGTATTGCTCGGCCACCTCGCTGATCGAGATGGCGCCGATATCAACTTTTTGACGGGTTACCAGCTGCAGCAGCAGGTCGAACGGTCCGCTGTAGACCTGCGTCGACACGCGATACGACATCTTCGACCTCCTTTGACGGCGCCTTCGCGGCGCGGTTTGGGTGCATGTTGCGACCGTTTTGCACGGTCGACCTGTAAGTTTACCTTAGATGCCGGCGATTGCGAAGTTGAGCAGCCACTCGGCCAGCGGATACACGGTAACGTCGAAATACCGTCCAATCACGTCGATGCCGGTCCACATAGGCAACAGGTACAGCACCAGGATGAGGATGGGCATGGCGTATTGCTGCAGGCGGTAGTAGTTAGAGAGCGCTTTGCCTTTGAGGAACGGCACGATGATCGACGAGCCGTCGAGTGGCGGAATCGGAATGAGGTTAAAGAACGCGAGCGACAGGTTGACCACAATAAAGGTGGCACCGAAGTTCATGATTTGGGAAGCCACAGCAAAGGACATGCTGGTGTAGAGGTTGCCGTATGTCGCGTGCATGAGAGCGGCCGCAAGGCATGCCAGCGCAATGTTCGATGCGGGGCCGGCCACGCTCACCAGGACCTCGTCGCGCTTGGGGTGCTTGAGGTTGTTGAGATAGACGGGCACGGGCTTGGCGAAGGCGAACACCGGGCCGCCGGCGGCGAGCATCAGCAGCGGCAAGAGAATGGTGCCAAACGGGTCGATGTGGTTGAGCGGGTTGAGCGAGACGCGGCCGCGCGAACGGGCCGTCTTATCGCCGAGTGCCCAGGCCGCGGCGGCGTGCGCGCTCTCGTGGATCACGATGCCAACGATGACGGCGACAGCGCTCGCGAGCAGGTTCATAAAGTAGCTGCTGGACATGTCGACCCCCTAGCGGACGCGGCGCGAGGCACGCGTGAGCAGGTAGTCGGCCACAAACAGGATGACGGCGACGATGGCGTAATCCAGACGGAACACGCCGCCAAAAGGCGATGTGATGACGCCGTAGCCGGCGATGGCACCCGGCAGCGCGCGAGAAAGCTCAACGACAAAGCCAACGATTTGCAACTTGGCGGTGAGGCCGCTGAAGCACAGCAGCACGGTCATCGCGCTCATAAAGATGCCGCAGATGCGACAGGCGATGGCGATGATGCTCATCGCCACGGCAGCGGCTTTACGAGAGTTCACGCGCGGTCTCCTCTTCGATTTGGGTGGAAAGCTCTAGCCATTCGTCCTCGAGTTTGGGCAGCTCTTGCTTAAGGCCGTTATATTCCCCCAGCGCGGCGTTGAACTTGTCCTGATCGGCGTAAAGCTCTTCGCTTGCCATCAATTCCATAAGCTCGTCATAGCGGGCACGCTTTTTGTCCAGCTCTGCCTCGATCTTTTTGAGCTGGTTGCGCACGCCCTTGAGCTTTTTGTTGAGCGCGGCGCGAGCCTGGGCCTCGGCGCGCTTTTGCTCCTTGGTCTTTTTGCCCTCGGCAGGCTTGGGAGCCGCGGCTGGGCTGCTGGCCTGGGCGGCGTTGGCGGGCTTAGTGCTCCTGCTTGCCTCCGGCGCGCTCTCCCCTGCCGTCTCGGCGGCGGCGCGGGCTGCGAGGTCCTCGCGCTTGAAGAGGTAGTAGTCGTAGTCGCCGTCGTAGACCGTGACCTTGCCGTCACGGATGTCGATCACGCGGTTCGCCACGGCGCGCACCAGGTGCTCGTCGTGGCTGATCAGCACGATGGTGCCGGGGAAGTTTTGCAGGGCGTTTTCGAGCATGTCCACCGAGTCGATATCCAGGTGGTTGGTGGGCTCGTCCAGGCACAGGAGCGCCTCGGGGGCCACAAGCATCTTGGCCAGGGCCAAACGCGCCTTTTCGCCGCCGGAGAGGACGCGTACCTGCTTTTCGATGGAATCGTTGTCGCTAAATAGGAAGGCGCCCAGCAGGCTGCGCTGCTGCGGTACGGTCCACTTGGGCGTGACGGTGTCGATCTCTTGCAGGACGGTGTTGGACTCGGTCATGCCCTCGAGCGCGTGCTGGGCATAGTAGGCCACACCGACGTTGGTGCCCAGGTCGCGCGTGCCGGTAGTGGGCGGCTCCAGGCCAGCGAGGATCTTCATGAGGGTGGACTTACCGGCGCCGTTGGGGCCGACGAGCGCCACATGCTCGCCGCGGTAGAGCTTGAGGTCGATATCGCTGTAGATGTGCTTGTTGCCGTAGGACTTGGACACGCCCTCCAGGCCCACGACCATGTCGCCAGAGCGCGGCGGGTCGGGGAACTTAAAGTCGATGTGTTTGTGGCCTTCGGGCAGGATGACGAGCTCCTTTTTGATCTGCTCGATCTTGCGGATGCGCTCCTGGGCCTGGGCCGCTTTGGTGGGCTTGTAGCGGAACTTGTCGACGAAGACCTGCATGTGGGCGATGTCGCGCTCCTGGGCGGCACGCTTGGCGCGCATCTGCTCCAGGTTGTCCTCGCGCTGCTTGAGATAGCTGCTGTAGTTGCCGGTGTAGGTGGTCACGCGGCGGTTCTCGAGCGCGGCGACGTGGTCGACGCAGGCGTCCATGAAGGCGCGGTCGTGGCTGACGATGAGGACGGCGCCGTCGTAGTTGGCAATAAAGCCGCGCAGCCACTGGACGCTCTCGAGGTCCAGGTGGTTGGTGGGCTCGTCCAGCAGCAGCAGGTCAGGATGGCGCAGGAAGAGCTTTGCCAACGCGATGCGCATCTGCCAGCCGCCGGAGAACTCGGAGCACGGGCGCTCAAAATCGGTGACCTTAAAGCCCAGGCCGGACAGGATCTTGCGGGCGTTACTCTCGAGTTCGTAGCCACCCAGATGCTCAAAGCGGTCCTGGACCTGGCCGTACTCGTTAAGGAGTGCGTCGACTTCCTTACCCTGCTCGGAGAGCTCGGTGATCTGGGCCTGCAGCTCGTTGGCGCGCTCGCCCATGCGGCGGATTTCCTTGGCGGCTGCCATGACCTCGGCAAGGATGGTGGTGTCCTTTTGCTCCAAGTTGGTTTCCTGCTCTAGGTAGCCCACCTGGCAATCCTTGGCGTACTGGATCTGGCCGGCGTCGGGGCTGTCGATGCCCATGATGATCTTGAGCATGGTGGTTTTGCCGGCGCCGTTGGGTCCCACGAGCGCAAAACGCTCGCCGGGGTTGATCTGGAAGGACGCGCCACTAAAGAGGACGCGCGCGCCGAAGCTTTTTTCGATCTTGTCGACCAGGAGGATCATGGTGCCGCCTTTGACCTTGTGTGCCTATATGAAAAAAGGCCCCAACTTGCGTTGGAGCCTCATTCAATGCTCGGGTGGAGACGAGGGGGATCGAACCCCTGACCTCTTGACTGCCAGTCAAGCGCTCTCCCAGCTGAGCTACGCCCCCGTGCGAAAAAGTACTATACGGGAACTCGGACGTCGATGCAAGGACAATTTCGGAAAAACTTTCGCGGGCCCCGGCGCGCACGCGTGGGCGCACGGGCCCGCACAGGTCCGAGGAGCCCGCGATGCCCGCGGGGCGCACCCCTCGGGCGGGCGGCGTCAGCGCCGCACGCCTTCCCGTCTCCAGTCCGGCCGCCCTCGGGGGCCTCCCGCCGCGGAACCGGCCCATCTACTACGTTTGGGCGGCATCCCCCGACCATGGCGTCTCGGGCAAAAATAAAACCGCAGGTAGACGGTCTGCGGTTTTCGCGAAATACGGGGTATGGTCGAGGGGCCGGGGCTAAACGTAGTAGATGGGCCGGTTCCGTGGCGGCGTCATCGCAGACAGCCGACCGAGAACACCCGGAAGTGAGTTAGCAGGCTATTTGTAAGTGAAAACCACTGCGATGAAAAGAAAACAGGCCAGACATATTGCCTGACCCGTTGAAAAACCTGGTGGGCCCTCCGGGATTCGAACCCAGAACCCAGGGATTATGAGTCCCCTGCGCTAACCGTTGCGCCAAGAGCCCTTGTGATTAGTGGTTGCAAAGGTAATGGAGGACTTCCATGTAGAGAAGCGTTGCACCACGTCGTGAAATACTACCATGCACGCGACGCCCGTTCAACGCACGATCTTGTCGACCAGGAGGATCATGGTGCCGCCTTTGACCTTGAGTGCCTATATGAAAAAAGGCCCCAACTTGCGTTGGAGCCTCATTCAATGCTCGGGTGGAGACGAGGGGGATCGAACCCCTGACCTCTTGACTGCCAGTCAAGCGCTCTCCCAGCTGAGCTACGCCCCCGTGTGAAGAAGTACTATACGGGAACTCGGACGGCGATGCAAGGACAATTTTGGAAAATATTTTGCGGCGCGTTGAACGGGAGCGGGGCCAAAGAGACACACGATGCCCGACATAGCCCGCGGGGCGAGCCCCGTGGGCGGCGGCAAGCCCGCCGCCTTCCTTTGCAGGGCTCGGCATGTCGCCCCAGACGCCGCCGGCCAGACCAAAGCGATCCGCGGTGCATCCGTGGGCATGAGCCCTTCCGCACGCCTTCGGGCCAATTTACGGAACCGTGCGTAGCTCGCCCCAGCTGGTCGCTTCATAAACAGACCGGTTTACTACGCCGATTCCCGGATTTCCGACCTCACGCCTACTTTCGCAAAACGGGCAGGCAATCTACCTGCGGTTTTACGAGCGGCGAAATCAGTGTGTTCAGTCACCCTCAATCCAACGTAGTAAACCGGCATGGTTTTAAAATGGCACTTAATTACTGACAGCATATAAAGTATTAAAAATGCCCACTTGGCCATTATTACTTACCAATACCGAGCCAATTGCACAGAACGTTGGCCCGCAATCTGGTCTCAGCGCATCTCATCGCCTCGGTTTTTGGCTTGTAGCGCAACTCTAATCGCTCACACACACTGTGAATGATGGCATCAAGCTGATCGTGATCATTGGGCATGTCATGGGTTACAAGAAATACGTCGTATCCCATGCTTTGCAATGCTGTCATTCGGGTGGCATCGTGGTCAAGCACGGCGCCCGATCCATGGATAACCTCTCCTTGAAGTTCGATAATCACAGCCTTCATTGTTATTGGATTTACGATGACGATATCGCCGTAACAGATTTTCTGACCTGCGATTTTCCGAGCTGAATTCGACAGCGGTGTTAAGTCGTTGACGAATATGTTTTTAAACTCCGCTCCGCCGGCACGCCTCGGATGACTCAGTAACATGATTCCAGCAACTTCTAGCGGGGATGCAGCGATACCCATTACCTGCCGTGCGGCTTCGTAGAATTGCTTTCCCCACATCTCGCCTTTAACCTTCGCTGCAAATCTATGCAGTTCTTCTATTTCAATAAGAGGCTTTCTCATCCAGAGCGATGTGCCCTTTCCGCTAGCTGTATTTCCGGATCCGTTATCCTGCTGCTCACTTTGATCATTCTTGCTGTCCTTCTGGTGCGCCCGAGCATGGACTCGCTTCCATGGGATCTCATCTTGAGTTTCGTCTAGTTCAAACAAACTTTCTGTGGTGTACTGCTCTTCTTCTGATTTTGTCTGCTCAAGTGCTATGTCGACCGCGGGCGATGGTTTAAAAACCGAGAACCATCCGCAGAACTCGTACATAGCCAGAACCAGGTCGCATGAAGACACGCTTCGAGTCATGGTGAATAGCGTATTAAGAGGGTCAGTGACGCTAAAGCCCATACCCGTGTCGATGGAAACCTTCTCTGTATAGGCGCTGTTCCATCGGATGGTCCGTCTTGTCTCAGAATGCAGGTTGCTTCGTGTTGATGCTGCTGTGATGATTGGCGTCTTGAGGACGTCGACTACAAAGGGCGATTGGGATAGAGCTCGCCAGCCGTCTTCGGAGTTGGGTAGGTGCGGGTAGAGGTTGCGCACCTGCGGTGGGCAGCGCCAGTAGCGGAATGCTGTGTTTGCGCAGACGATTTCGTCCATTTGTGCCTCCCCTGGTATCGGCCGTTGATCGTGCGGATTGCGGGCATGGCCGATTATCTACCGGGACATCATGCGGGTAAGTACCGGAAGCAAACCAAAAGCTTGACGAGTTCTGCCGAAAAACCACCGTGTGATAGAAATCCGCTGGAAGGCGCTTTGGGCATGTGGTCCCTATCTCCACATTTGTGCTCGGATCACACGGGGAATTCAATGAAAATACGCATGCGTTTTATACAAAACGGGCAATGGCGTCAGCAAAAAGGATGCGATAAAAAATGGCGCCATAGACGACTACGATTTGTTTTTGGTGTCAGTTTTGGTGTCACCCTTGGTGTCAAAAAGAAAAAGGCCAGAGGCTTAACACCTCTGACCTGTGCTTTTGATGGTGGGCGATACAAGATTCGAACTTGTGACCCCATCCGTGTGAAGGATATGCTCTACCCCTGAGCCAATCGCCCGTCGCCTTTAGGCAAAAGAGATACTATCATAGCCGCGCGTGGTTTACCAAGAACTTTTTGCCCCCGATTTTAAAATCGTTGACGTAATCGTGGGCGCAGACCGCGCCACCGTAATCAGGGCAGCCGACAAACCAGCAGCTAAACCGCCCTTTATCGCTTGATCCACGACGTCTCGGGGCGGCAGATAAGTCGCGCGTTGTTATAGGCCATGTCGAGCGTGAGGCAGGTGCGCGCGGCGTAGAAGCCGTCTTCGCGCTGGATGGTCAGCGCCAGCTCGGGCTTGTCGCCGGTTAGGCACAGCGGCAGCAGCAGCTGGATCCGGCCGCCATAGAACTGCGGCACCGCGAGCGTGTAGTTGGCTGCGGCGCGGCGGGCGGCCTCGACGACGGCGCCCTCAAAGGCGCGGCGCAGCAGCAGCGAGTTGTCCTCCCCCATCAGGCTGGCGGGGATGCGCGTCAGGTTCTCCTCGTCGCCCAGAATATGGTCGATGTTGGAGCGAATGGGCAGGCGGTAGTCAAAGACCAGCTCGGAAGGATCCTCAGCAAAGCGTACGCGGCACGGCAGGTACTCAAACGAGACCAGCATGGGGTCGCTTTCCTTAAAGAAGCCCTTCAAAAACCAGCGCTGGCGTGCGTCGGGCTTGGTGTTGGGCTCAAACAGACCGTAGATGGTCTCGTAGCGGCGTGTGTACAGGCCGGTGTTAAACAGGCAGCGGTCGTCGTCGAACACCAGCGGCAGGTTGGACGGTGCGGTCTGGTCTACGTCGCGCTCGGTCAAAAACACTGCGCGGCTAAACGAAAACGACAGGTAGTTTTTGAGGATGCGGTTGCTGGGACCCCAGTCCTCGGGATCGGCGAGGTCGGCCAGGCGGTCGTAACAGGGCTCGGGGCAAAACGCAAAGTCGTAGACATTGCTGCACAGGGTGCTGGGGATTTCCATGTGGTGTCCAATCCATTCGATAATCGGTATGCGGATGGTTTGATTCTATACGTGCGACGGGTCGTCCGTGCCCGCAACGCAACCGCGGCGCAGCTCTTCGGCGAGCTCGCTGGTCGTGCGGCTACTAGAAACGAGGTCCTGGATCCAGGCGTAGTACTGGTTGTCTTTGGGCTCGGGGCTATCGGACAGCACGACCGGGGTGCCGGCGAACCTTAAGACGGACAACGCAAAGACAAGGCTGGTTCGCTTGTTACCGTCTTCAAAGATATGGTCCTTGACCATGTGCTCGGCCACGTAGGTGACCTGGTCAAAGATGTCTGCGAAGCGATCGGCCGGCGATTGGCCGAATATTGTACAGAATGCACCCGCAAGCACGGACTCGACGCGTCCGAGTTCGAGAGCGGCCCGGTCACCTGTGGCGTCGGTCGTATAGCAGCGCCCGACCTTCATCAACGTGCTGTGCAGACGCATCACGGCCGCTGCCATGGCCTTGAGCGAACCGGCATCATCGAGCACGAGCGGCACGAACGGATGTGCCCGGCGCGGCGCGACCGCCGTCATGAGTTCTCCAAGAGCCTGAGCGCGTTGGGCATGCCCGCAATGGTCAGCCGAACAGCTTCATCGATTGACGTGGCGCCGTCGAGCAAAATCGGTGATGTTGAATTTGCCACGTGCGCAGTTAAATGATTTTCTTGAGCAACGCAATCAGCGCCGTCATCTTGTTGAACATAGCTCCAAGGCATGTCTGACTCCTCTATAGCTTTACAGACGAAATAGCCCGCGAGTCGCACTCCAGAGCAATCGGCTGCCAGACGAGGTCTTCAATGGTGCAGTTTAGGGTGTCTGCAAGCGCCAATGCCGAGGAGACCGAGGCGCGGCGTAGGCCGAGTTGGTTATGCTCGTAGAGTTGTATGGCGCGAAGCTTAACCCCCGATTGGGCGGCGAGCTGTTTTTGCGTAAGTCCGGCCGCCTTTCGTACCGCCTTGAGGCCCTTTTTGTCTGCCTGGGCGTTGTTCCATTTATCAATGACAATCTGGGCGAATTTGTCTTCGGAGGCCTCGTGAAGCGGATGGTACGAGCCGATTATCCAATCGAACGGAGCGACTTCGAGTAGCTCATTAAAGCCCAAGCTGCTCATCCATTGCGCATAGGCCAAAACCCAGCCCGCCCAATACTGAGGCGAACGGTCGAACGGATAGGTCTCCCTGCATTCGACGGGGGTCAGTCCCGCATGGGCGATAATATCGCGCGCGAGCTCGTCGCCCGCCATGCCGCAGACGACGCGAGGCGTACCGCGCTCAAACTGTTTCATCTCAAGAGCGTTCGACAGGATCGCCGTCAACTCGGCTGGAGTCAGCCCTTGATCACAGAGGGCAAAATCGACCGCCTCGCCCAGCGTTCTCATGGCATCCTCGAGATACATCTCACTGTAGGCGTGGGTCATCGCCCGTCATCCCCTCTCGAATGATATCGACGATACGGATTCCCTCAAATGGATTTTCGGCAAGTGGCTGCCGATATTCAATACTGGCTTCTAAGACTCTCCGAGTTCGGAAGTGCGGGGAAAGACCGAGTTCCGCCAACCAGACCCCGGTTATACCCTTTCGTGACCTGCGGTTTTGACGGCAAAATATGGTTTGTGCTCGGCTGGTTCCGATTTACTCCGCACTTCCGGATATGGGTGTTATGGCTGTGGTGTGCACGGCAAGAAAAGCATCGAGAAAAGAGCAATCAAGCGGCAGCCGGTAGTCTTGGGAAGCGTTATGGGTATTGCGGTGGCTGCAAGCCTTTACCGGATGAGATCTGCCAGGCACAACTCGCCCTTGGGGATTTTCGAAAGACGCCTGTATTCCCTGGCGGCGGCCGTAAGTGAATCGGCATCCCAATAATCTCTTAGGAAGCCTTCTCTCTTCACCTCGCGCATGCCGAGCTTCTGTTTGCAGAAGTCGCTCGGTTTCATACTTCCGCCGTGCCAGCGTCTCCACGCGCCCTCTCGAATAATGGCCAGCACCTCTATCTCGGGATGGGTCACGTAGCTAACCACCGGGAAGCGGCCGGCGTACAGGTTGCCGAGTTTGAAGCGTTCTTTCCTCGAGTCCAGCACCCTGACGATGCAGACTGGCCAGTCATAGTCTAAGTTGAGGTAGTTATCTTGGATATCGGAGGCTTTGCGCAGGCGGGTGACGTCCACGACGTCGCCCTCTGGGAAGA
>ENA-OQHZ01000342-OQHZ01000342.1-human-gut-metagenome-genome-assembly--contig:-NODE-342-length-33600-cov-8.875250_pt1 | contig 33600 bp, 23 predicted proteins | sample MGYA00242642_ERZ504734 | MGnify/ENA primary metagenome ERZ504734 (study PRJEB26092, sample SAMD00036210) | human gut metagenome | host: Homo sapiens | study: EMG produced TPA metagenomics assembly of...
GCTCCTTCGACGTTAATTGAAGGGTACCGCCTCGCGGTGACATCGTTTTTATGTCAACCTTGGTCTAACAGAGCCAATCTTTAAGCCAGCCAACATGCATGCTTCCATTGGACTCAAGGTAATACCATGTTCCATTCAGGCATTTCCAACCAGTTGCCATTTTTCCGTCAGCGTTTAGGTAATACCATGCACCGCCAGTAAAAACCCATCCGGTCTTCATCACGCCAGAATCGGCATCAAGCCAATACCAATCGCCGTCAATCTGCAGCCATCCAAGATGAATGGCACCCGTTCCGGGCTCAGCGTAAAACCTAAGATTTGCGACATTAACCCAACCGGACGCAACCTGCCAACCATCAGCTCCAGCGGTTTTTAGGATAGTGCCGTTTTCGCGAATCACATCCTTGCAAAGATATCCATTATAATCAGCGTATCTTTGAACGCCGTCATTAACGGTAACCCAGCTTGAAACCACAAGCCTACCGCTCTGGTTTGCAAAACAATCGTTGCCGCCCACCTCAAATAAGCCCGTTTTCATGAGATGGCTAACAGGATCCAGGTAATACCAGCTCGTGCCCTCTTTATACCAGCCAGAAATAAGTGCACCAGATTGGGAGGCGAAATACCAGCCGTCCTCGACCTGAGCCCAACCAACAGCCATAGCCCCGTTAGGCTTTAAATAATAAGCTGCATTGCCAAGGTCTAAATACCCAACGGACATCTTACCATCGGAGGCTGGGTCGAGATAATACCAAGCGCCGTTAACGAGTTTCCAGCCAGTGGCCGCAATACCGTTAGAGCAGTAATACCAATCTGCTCCGTCTTTGTACCATCCATTTGCGAGGCCATAGTCACCAAAATTGTAGGTTCTTCCATCAATCTTTTGACGACCCTTAAACATGATGAACGTCTGTGGGTCAAAATAATAGCGAGCCCCACCTATCGTTTGCCATGACGATGCAAGGGCACCCGATGAATAAGCCCAGTACCAATTCCCGTCAACGAGAATCCAGCCGGTTTTCATAGCGCCAGTGGCATCTAAATAGTATTTCCCGCTCCCGAGGTCGACAAAACCAACCTGCATTATATGGGTGGCAGGATCCAGGTAATACCATGTGCCGTCTTGATAAAACCAATCAGCAGCTAAATCGCCTCCAGCATTGGCATAAAACCAATTTCCATCTGAGTTACGTAGCCAGCAGTTCTGATATAGCGCGCCAAAAGGCGTTGCGGCATTGCCGTCATTCGCATAAAACGAAGCAGTCGATCCGCCAGCATCGGTCACATTGAAATAACCTATCTGCATTGCACCATCATCGGCTGGATCAAGCCAATACCAATAGCCCCCGCTTTGCAGCCAGCCAGTCTGGTGTTTACCGTTTTTTCCGTAATACCAAACTCCAGACGACTCGTCTCGTTGCCAGCCATCTTTTATGACGGAAGAATTATCAGGTTGCAAATCATCGGAAACCACAGAAGAAAAATCCGCTTTTGACTCAATACTCTGAGCCTCAACGGAATCCTGTGCAAACGCGGCATTCGCACTCAGGGGCAAGCAGAAAGCAGTGATTAATGACGCAGCAGCACAAACAAGCGTGGCCTTCTTTTCGAATCGATACATAAGCAACCCTCCCAGATATCTCATTTATTTATTTTAATCCACATTCCAGGATTGATTTTCGTTACTGTCTGTTCAGTCTATGTAGATAAATATATTATATTGAACATAACGTTCAATCATTCTATTCTTTCCCTAAGCAATGAACATCTTAATTGGAGGCCTGCAGTGGAACTGACCAAGCGTAACTTTACTGTTCTGTACGAATACCTAAAGAACCCATATGCCAGCCAGCGAGAAGTTGCCGAGCGCACTGGCCTCTCACTTGGATCGGTAAACGCAGCAAATAAAGAGCTTACGAATGAGGGCCTTCTCGAATCGGACAGTCTAACCGACAGCGGTTACGAAGCACTTCACCCCTATAAGGTTGAAAACGCAGTGATATTGGCTGCGGGGCTTTCGAGCCGCTTTGCTCCCATTTCGTATGAAAAGCCCAAAGGCCTTTTAAAAGTACGTGGTGAGATTCTCATCGAACGTCAGATTAGGCAGCTGCAAGACGCAGGTATCAGCAATATCACCGTCGTTGTCGGCTATAAAAAAGAGTATTTCTTCTATCTTGAAAGCAAGTTCGGCGTCTCGATTGTCGTCAACAACGAATATGCATCCAAAAATAACCACGCATCCCTTATGTGCGTAAAAGAGCGGCTTGGCAACACCTATATTTGTTCAAGCGATGATTACCTTCTAAACAATCCGTTTGAAGCATACGTTTGGAAAGCATTTTATTCTGCTCAATATGCTGAAGGCGCCACCAAAGAATGGTGCATTCAAACCGGAGCAATGGACAGAATCACCAATGTTACGATTGGCGGTTCCGATGCTTGGTATATGCTCGGACATGTCTACTTTGATAAAGCCTTCTCGCTTGCATTTAAGCAGATTCTCGAAACGGAATATAACAAGCCCGAAACAACGGACAAGCTTTGGGAAGATCTATATATCGAGCACATCAAGGAGCTCGATATGGTTATCAAGAAGTATCCTGAGGGCGAGATCAACGAATTCGATTCTCTTGATGAACTGCGTGCCTTTGATCCGCATTTTATCGAAAACGTTGACTCCGATATTTTCGATAACATCGAGCAAGTGCTCGGCTGCTCCAAATCAGAGATTCACGACGTTTATCCCCTTAAACAAGGTCTTACGAATCTATCGTGCCACTTTAGAACCAATGACGGAGAGTACGTTTACCGCCATCCGGGAGTCGGGACCGAACTGCTTATTAACAGAAATGGAGAAGTAGCCGCACTTAAAAAGGCCAAGGAACTCGGCCTTGACGACACGTTCATTCATGAGGACCCAAAGCGCGGTTGGAAAATTTCGAAGTTTGTACCCAACGCAAAGCAGCCTGATCCACATGATGCTGCCCAAATGAATCGAATGATGCAAATGTGTCGTTCGCTTCATGAGAGCGGTGCAAATGTCGAAACCGAATTTGACTTCTACCTCGAAGCGAAGCGCTACGAATCACTTCTTCTGGAAAAAGGCCCCATCGACATTCCAGGCTACAGGGAAATGGCCGCCGAAATCGATGAATTGGAGCACTTTGTTCAGGCCGACAATGCGCCAAAATGCCTTTGTCACAATGACTTCTTCTACCTCAATTTTCTTATCGATGAGAGCGATAAGTACTATCTCATTGACTGGGAATATGCTGGCATGAGCGATTACGCAAACGATTTTGGAACGTGCAGTGTCTGCTGCGAGCTTTCCGAAGATGAAGTCGACCACGCGCTTGATGCATATTTTGGGCGCAAGGCAACAAACAACGAAGTTGCGCATAACTATGCACACATTGCCCTTGCAGGATGGTGCTGGTACCTCTGGTCTCTTCTGAAAGAAGCCGAAGGTGACTTCGTGGGCGAATGGCTCTATATCTACTTTAATTACGGTGCCAAATACCTCAAAAAGGCACTGGAGATCTATCGGAAAGGTGAATAACGATGCAATTCGGCTTTTTTAGCGGTCTTCTTTGGGGCCTTGATACAGTGATTCTTGGAATCGGCTTGGCGCTTGCGCCCTATATTGGATCGGCGGAAGCGCTTGCATGCGCCTCCATTGCGGGATCCTTTCTCCATGATGCCTTCTGTGCGATCTGGCTCTTTGGGTACATGGGAGTTCGAGGCAGATTAAAAGACACGCTCGCTGCACTTAAAACTCGTTCGGGCAAGGTCGTCATCGCCGGCGCACTGCTCGGTGGACCTATCGGAATGACCGGATACGTATTGGCGATTAATAATATCGGAGCAGCCTACACGGCAATTATCTCCGCCTTCTATCCCGCGGTCGGAGCATTCCTTTCTTTCGTGCTGCTGAAGGAGAAAATGGGCAAAGGACAGATTCTTTCCCTTCTCGTTGCTCTTTGCGGCGTAATGACGATGGGCTATCTATCGGCCGGGTCGAGCGAGATTGCAAATGCCCCTCTCGGCTTACTCGGCGCGGTGCTTGCCGTTATTGGATGGGGATCAGAAGCGGTGCTGTGCGCATGGGGAATGAAAGATGATGCCGTTGATGACGAAACGGCTTTGCAAATCCGTGAAACCACAAGTGCGCTTGTTTATGGAGCGCTCGTACTCCCCCTCTTCGGAGCATGGCATTTCACGCTGGGTGCTATCCCGAGCATGCCCACATTGATTATTGCACTCGCCGGACTCGCAGGAACTGCATCCTATCTGTTCTACTACAAGGGCATTGCGGCAATCGGAGCAGCGCGTGCGATGGCCCTGAATATCTCCTATTCGGCATGGTCGGTGGTCTTTGGCCTGATCTTGCTTGGAACAATTCCCGACATGGCATCCGTAATCTGCTGCGTTGTAATTGTATGCGGAACAGTTTTGGCAGCCAGTAACTGGGACGAACTATTTGGACGTAATAAGACGGCGTAGCCAGATTAACAATGTAGCAAAAGGGGAGAGCTCGTCGAGCTCTCCCCTTTTAGCATCATGGCTATTCAATTACCACGGCCTGGCTATCCATCTGTTGCCACGTGCCAAAGAACACCTGGGCATTTCGCGTAACATTGCCGTTAATCGAATCCGAAAGATAGACAATTCCCTGCTCGTCATCATAGCCTTTAAGGACTACGGCATGATTACCGCCCCACAGGCCATAGGAGTGCCCGTTATACCAACGCGCAGCATAACGGCCTCCTGGCCAACTTCCCCACTCGGTATTCCACATCTCAACAGGTTGACCACAGGTCAGTTTGTTCTTAATGGAAGAAATTGACGAGAAAGAGACGTCTTTTGCTTGCTTGCCACTTCCAGCAGCACGCAGAAAGTTGTTACCAGCAATAGTAATCGCAGGGGCGACGCATCCCATGAGACCCCCGCTGCTACGCCTTGGGTTGCCATCAAAAGCGGTAACAAAGTTGCCGTTGCTTCCCTTGGGCAAGTAATAATCCGCAATAATCGTCTTACCTAAACCGAAACCATAGTAGTTAAGCAAGTTTGTAAGGGCAACCGACTCACAGCCAGTAGGAAGTTCCGGGTACTGCGAATAGCACGGGACATCGACCCAAGCGCCAACCATTGCGCCGGATGAACTGAACTTGTAGTCAGTAGAGCCGATCCAATACCAACCGTTGCTCAACATTACTCCCCCACGTGCGACATCAAGGTAATACCATGTGCCCCCAAGGGAAAGCCATCCCGTTTTCATCGCGCCAGAAGCGGAATCCAGCCAGTACCAGTTGCTGCCATCGTTAAACCAGCCGGTCGCCATTCGACCATCCGGGTTAAAGTAATACCAAGACCCAGCAATTTGCTGCCACCCAGTCAGAATTACTCCACTAGCAGAACAATAATATCGAGCACTCTGACTCTCAATCCAACCAGTTCTGGCATTACCGTCATCGTCAATCAGCTGGATTCCCGAATCAGTCATGATGCCTTTAAGGTCAATTGCACCGTTGGATGAAGAATGACACATCCAGGACCCATCGCCGTTTGACCAGCAATTAGCCATCATCTTGCCGGAACTATTAAATATATATTCACACGATCCAATAGTTTGAACGCCCGTTGCCATGGCGCGCGTCGAGGGATCGAGCCAGTACCACGTACCGTTCAGGTTGAGCCAGCCGGAGGCGAGGGCGCCGGAGCCAGTCGCGTAGTACCAGGTCCCGCCGTCGAGCACCCAGCCGGTCGCCATGGCGCCGGAGGCGTTGAACCAGTACGCTGCGCCGTTACACACATGGAGGCCCGTCGCCATGGCACCGCCCGCGTCGGGGTCGAGCCAGTACCAGGAACCGCCGGTGTAAAGCCAGCCGGTCGAGGCGATGCCGTTCGCAAACCAGTACCAGGAGCCGTCGACGAGGCCCCAGCCGTTAAGGGGGCCGCAGCTGCCGAAGTAGCGGCGGACGCCCCGCGCGTCCGTCTGGTAGCCCGTCAGCATGGCCCCCGTCCGGGCGTCGAAGCAGTAGGGCACGCCGCCGACGGATACGGGGCCGCGCGCCAGCGCGCCGGATCCCGTCGCGTAGTACCAGGTCCCGCCGTCGAGCACCCATCCGGTCGCCATGGCGCCGGACGAATTAAACCAGTACAGGGAGCCGTTGCACTCGTGGAGCCCGGTAGCCATGGCGCCGCCCGCGTCGGGCTCGAGCCAGTACCAGGCGCCGCCCAGGCGCAGCCAACCGGTATATACCTTGCCATCCGCGGTGGCATAATACCAAATGCCATCTTTTAGTTGCCAATAATAGAGAGAAACATCGACATACGCGTAATTCATATCAACGTTACCGTTGATACCAGGTACTTTTCCGCTGCTCGAATACTGCCAAAAACTGTAATTGCCGGTATAGTCGCATCGCCAGTTATACTGAGCAATCCAATGATCCCAAGAACCGCTCTTAAATACAGGGTCGGTCAATATATTTTTAAACCAATTTAGGTTTGCATAAATGCCCGGCTTATATCCAGCAGCAGAAATCTTATTACAGAATGTCTGAGCTCTAGATGCAATTCCGGATTGACGACCATCTGCAATAATTTCGTTGTCCTCAAGATCGTAATACACCGGTAGCCTAGGATTGTGCCCGGATAGGCAGTCGATCACCATGGACGCCTCATCGGCTGCCTGCTGATTATCAAAAGCATATGAATAGATATAGACGCCGTAGGGAATTCCGAGTCGCTCGCACTCAGAAACATTTCGATTAAATTGATAGTCAACTCGACCGCCCCAAGATGGAGCGCCAAACCCAACGCGCAGAATAGCGAAATCGATGCCAGAAGCTTTAACTGCGTCCCAATCAATACGCCCTTGATGCTCGCTGACGTCAATGCCCTGAGCTGTAACCCCATCGGGAAGAGCGCCCATAGACAATAAAGCTATTCCGTCTTCTTCGGAAGAAGCATCATCTGCGACTAATTGTCCGTCCTCATAACGCCAAGAATTCTCAACCAGAGTCTGAGCAGCCTCTGCATCCGCAGGGCATACAAACATAGAAACGGGCGCAAGGAGCATCAACACCAACAATGCCGAAAACAACTTAAGATGTTTGTTCATGTAAACCTCGTCATTCGCTCTTGATTGCGTCTAGCTTACAGCATGGCTATGAAAGATTTCCGAACATCCAACGGAACAAGACACCATCTAGAAGGAAAATAAATTGCACGCGATGCTGCACTGTAAACAACTGCTCAACAGCAGGGAGGAAACTAGGGTTCAATATCCCAACTCAACCTCCCCAATAGAATAACGGCATCGAATTAGCTCTCAAACCAAATGTCGAAAAAGATGGGGCCCCGGGAAGGCCCCATTACTACTCAAAATTCTAACGAATCAGTATTACTTTCGATGGACCCAAAGCAGTCAAACCGGAGATGCGATTTCCATAACCATCACTATGCCAGAACAAATTTTCGCTCGGCGAATTGCCCCAGAAAAAGCCAATGTGGCTATCGTCCGCATATGGGTTGTAAGGATTGAAGAACACAATGTCCCCCTTACGAGCCAAACCACTACGTAACAACTCATCAATAGAGTTGAAATAAGTCACGTTCGCGCACGTATCGATAGCGTAGCCGTACCAACGATAAGCGGTTACGCAGCCGCCCCTTCCGGGACCTCCACTCCAAGGGGAATGGCTCTGCTCGGCGGCAATGGGAGCTAAATTACCGCCCGCCTTCATATATGCGTGCGATACAAATCCACCGCAGTTCATACCGGTATACCCATCCCAGCGAGGATCTCCCTTTGGATACATGCACGTTTCCTGGCTGAGATGTGTGTCGTAGCGTGTTCCACGGTAATAGCCATCGTTTTCGTGGCTCATAAGCCAATTGACCAGGCTGGACCTATTGACCCCCAAAACAGAACCAGACGTATTCAACCATGCACCGCTTGCATTGAAGTAGTAGTCGACGCCATCGATTTTCAGCCACCCGTTAGCAAACATAGCGCCCGAAGGCTGAAGCCAGTACCACGTGCCGCGGTCATTGAGCCATCCGGTCTTCATCTTGTACGTGGAAGAATCCATCCAATACCACGCACCGTTAACATGTTGCCAACCAGACTTAAGGACACCATTGGAAGATGCGTAATACCAAGTATTGCCGCTTTCGTCAGAAGCGTCTTTCGGCATAAACCAACCAGATGCTACATTGACGGCGCCGTTTGCATCCGCATAGAAAACCGCGTCTCCAATATGAATCGTACCTGGCAATGAAGACGAGTCGGTACGATCAGCGACTACGGGAGATCCATCAGATGTAGTAGGCAACGGCTCGCTCAGTGCTCCAGACGAATTCGCCCATGCCATACCGTTGCTCAAATTAATCCAGCACGAAGATGCCATCGCACCGGAATCATAAGAAAAATAGCGCGTGCTTCCTACCGCGAATTCACCAGTACGCATTGCGCCGGATACATCATCAAGGTAATACCAGGCGCTTCCGGACTTTATCCATCGTCCTCGTTGAATAGCTCCGCTTGATGCGGCGTAATACCAAGTGCCATCAGCAAGTGCCCAGCCCGTTGCCATGGCACCTGAACTCGTAAGGAAATAGGTGGACGAGCCCACTTGCACAAAGCCCGTGAGCATAATATGGCTTCCTGGATCCAAGTAATACCAAGAATTCCCTAGAAGTAACCAGCCTCCATGCAGTAAGCCGTTGGAGTCAGCGTAATACCAGTTGTTGTCAATAAGTGCCCACTGGGAGGATAGCATGGCCCCTGAACTGTTAAAGATATAAGGGGTGCCATTACATTCTTTCAACCCGGTGGCCATAGAACCGTCTGCAGGATCAAGCCAGTACCAACGACCCCCATCTGAGAGCCAGCCTTTTACCATGGCGCCAGAACCGGAGAAATAACGCCAAGCAGAAGTGGAGCCCGTAGAATCTAGGTACCAGCCGACACGCATTGCGCCCGAAGAGGAGAATCCATAAGTCGCACCCCCGACTTGGACCAATCCATCCTGAGCCATTCGGCCTTCGTCGTCGAACCAGTACCAGCTACCGTTTATATGTCTCCAAGAAGAAACAGCAATTGTTCCGTCGGGCAAGCCCCAACGCCAAAAACCAGCCCCCTCTTCGGGCGATATCCACCCCTGATGCCAAATTATTTGATTCGAAACCTCAGAAGAGACCTCATTATCCACCTGAGAGTTCTGCTCAACGGCGAAGGTCGATTCGCGCTGAGCATCAACGCCTGACTCGACAGAAGCAATAGTAACGTTAGATGCGGGACCTTCGTCAGTGTTATTCGAATCAAGGGCGTATAACATCGAGGGCGAACCCAAAAGGAGCCCCAAAGAAACAAGGCCGGAAAAGACCAGCACCCCGAATGAGCATTTCTTCATAGCAGCACGGTATCCAATCACGCAGCGACCCCGTCACCTCAGGGCAACGGGGTCTCAATCAAAACTAACTCAGTAATGTGCTAGCCAATTTGCTGGCAGTTTTTGCACTCTCGTGAAGCACCACGCCTCTGGGCCTCCTGAATAGAGATCTGCGAATAGCCCTTTGCGTCCTTACCAACGGTACGGCACTTATGCGTATGGTAAACATCGCTTCCGTTCTTATACCAAACTAAACCGTAGCCCGGAATCCACTTACCGTCCTCGCCGACATAATAGGAGCCGATCCAGGCATTCGTAGCCATGGCACCGGAAGACTGGAGGTAGTAGTCGCCGACCCAGGAGTCGTGGGCCATAGCGCCGGAACCGCTAAAGTAGTACCAGGCGCCGCCGATCTGACGCCAGCCGGTGGCCATCGCGCCGGAATCGTCGAACCAGTACCAAACTCCACCAACGTTGGCCCAAGAGTTGGAGACCATAGCGCCCGAACCTCCGAGCCAATACCACGTGCCGCCATTGCTGAGCCAGCCGGTTGCCATGGCGCCCGAACCGCTCGCATAGTACCAAGAGCCGCCTGCCAAGAACCAGCCAGTGGCCATTGCACCGGAGTCGCCGAACCAGTACCAGGAGCCACCGAGGCTACGCCAGCTGTTAGCGGACATGGCGCCCGAGCCGTCGAGGTAGTACCACGTACTGCCAACGTTGAGCCAGCCGGTGACCATCGCGCCGGAGGCGTTAGCGTAATACCATGTCCCCGAATCGTTGACCCATCCGGTCAACATAACACCGTACTCGTTGAAATAGTACCAAGTTCCATCGATATTTTGCCAACCGGTCAACAACTCGCCGTTGGAAGTCGCATAGAGCCACTTTCCATAAATGGAGTCATAGATCCAGCCGCCATGCTGCATGCGGCCATCGGCGTTGGCGCCAGGGGTGTTCAGGAAGTAGTTCTTGCCGTCAATTTGAACTCGGCCGTATGCCATATCATGGCTTTCGGGGTAGAAGTAGTACTTGTCCCCACCGATAGACTGCCAGCCCGAAACTGCGGTCCCGTCAGCGCCAAAATAGTACCAGACGGCTTCGTAATCGTTATGCCACTGGTTCGTGACCATGGCGCCAGTCTTGGGATCGAAATAGCGAAGGTTGCCGTCCTCGCACCGAACGAGTCCGGTCTGCATTAAACCATCTTTGTTGAAATAGTATGTACCTGCGGGACGTGATGTAACTCCAGAAGGATCGGTCCGCGAGGCGCTCTGATCGATAGAGTTTAAGCCTACTAGAAAATCTCTGTGAGCAGTCCCCCCGGCATTGCACTCGACGCTATACCGCGTAAGAGGACCAGACATCGGTTCATTTTGAGTGCCGTTCCAACCGTCATATTCCCAGTAAGAAATAGGACGGTTATCGCCAACGCACCATTCCGTGGGCTCGTCTACCGAGGCGCTACCCCCTCCAACACCGCCAATAAGACCTGCTTTTGCGGTCAATGGAGCGCAAGTAAAGCAGGCAGTTGCAAATGCGGCCAACCCAAAAGCCTTTAGCCCGCGCTATCTCCTTCGAACGTCTTTCATAGAACATCCTTTCCACGAATCCGGCGGAATCTATATGTTATTTTTAAACTAACAACTGGTGAATTCAAGCGTTTTCAAGTCTGAAACCGAAACATATATTTGATTAGCCCCATTAGCATTCGCATTCAAATGTGGACAGGGCACCGCTCTACCCGAGACAAGAAGGTCCACCCAGCAAAACGCGCGGGCAGGCCACAGCAACAAGCAAAACGCAACGACGACGATGGTTTAACTAGACAACAGACATGGCCGCTCCGATCTACAAATCTCTCTTTCCCAGGATATTCACTGCCATGCGTTTGCAGGCACCCAGGCGCCCAAACCTCAAAACGTCGTAATCGAACATGAGCTTTTTGCACTCGTGGGCATTGGGAGCCTTGCTGGTAAGCGCAGCACGCACCATAGCAGCAACAGAAGGAGCACATTGCGCGAGCGCAGCATCACTACCCACGACAGAACCGGCAAGCGCCGTGGCAACGGCAGCAATCACCTTGCCGCAGTCCGAACCCAGTAACCTGAGTGCGTCGTACAGCACCAGATCGCACAGGAAATATGCCAGGTCATCAGCATGTTGGGCATCGAGACCGTCGCGCTGCCAGTCAGCCAGCACCGCGGAGTAAATCTTCACATGCTCCAGCAAGCGCGTCTCGTCGTCATAGCGCATGGTGTCCATAAGCGAGCCCTTGCGCGCCACACGGTAGTCATACAGCTTGTTCGAAATAAGCTCGGTCTTGCGCGAGCGACCGTACACGGCAAAATCGAAGACCTGGTCCTCGCCATACTTAACGGTTTCGTCGAACACGATCCCGTTACCCAACAAAAACTCACGTTTGCAGGCGGTGCGCCATGCAAAGGGGCGAGACGCTTCCTTAAACAGCAAGTCCGAGCTATAGCCATTAAACGACGCATCGCGCGGGCTCAGTACATAGTTAAGCCACGGATACTCTGCTTCCAGCGGATACGGATTCGCGCCAAAGGTCAAAACGTCGCAGTCCTCGCGCTCAAAGGCATCGACGATCACGCGGCATGCATCGGGCGCAAAGCGGTCGTCGGAATCCAAAAACGCAACGATAGGCGCCGTGGACGCGGCGATGCCCGCATTGCGCGCGCTCGACAGGCCGCCGTTTGGCTTATCGACCAGCGTAAAGCGCGCGTCCTTTTCGCAATAGGCAGCCGCAATATCGCGCGAACCGTCCGGCGAGCCATCGTTGACCAGCACGCCTTCCCAATCGGGCATGTCCTGCGCAAGCAGGGAGTCCAGGCACCAGGCCAGGCACTCCTCTACCTTATAGATGGGAACGACAACAGAAATCTTGGAGGTAGTCATAGTCAAGTGCTCCTACTGTGCGGCCGGAACGTCATCGGGGTGCGGATTATCACCGTAGGTGCGCTGATATGTCAGCACACGCCAGACCAGCGGCAGGCCGCCAATCTTAAAGTAATGCTTAAACGTATTGAGCTTGCCCGGCTTCTTAAAGTCAAAGCGCGAATCGATATAGGCGCGGGGCGACTTGACCATCAGGCGCAAATCGGTCTCGCCGCGTGGATCGAACAGCGACAGGTCAAAGCGACCGGCATCCCAATCGGCCTTGAGCTCGGGTGAAGCCTTCTCCCAAAACTGCTCGCGCAGCTCATCGACCAGGCGTTCGTCATTCCAACGGTACGTATCGACCTTCATGCGCATTAAAATGCCCTGGAGCTGAGCCTTGAGCTCGGGACGCTCGTCCAAAAAACGTTGCATCTCGGCATATTCGTCGCACACGCAAAACACCTTGTTGGGCGAATTAACAGAGCTCTTCTCGTTATCCTGGCGATAGCACAAAATGGAGTCCGCAATAAACGCGGCGCGCTCGGCGCAAGCCCAAACCTTAAAGTTAAAGCCCGCATCCTGATACGAGGCACCCGGCGTGGGAAGGAACCGAATCTGATTGTCGTTGAGGAACTCGCGCCGATAGATAGCCGACCAAATGGAAGGTTTGCGGTAGAAGATGCCCGGGCGATCGACGGGGCGATACACGGCGCCCGTCATGTGCTCGTCGATAATCCCAAACAGCTCACGGCGCTCGCTGGGCGTGGACCAATACAGGTAAAAGTCGCCCTTTACCACATCGGCATGTTCAGCATCGGCCTTGACGACCAGCTTTTGGAGCGAATCCTCAAACATAAAGTCGTCGGACTCAAGGATGCCCACGTACTCACCGCGTGCCATCTCCAGGCCGCGGTTCATCGAGTCACCGTAGCCGCTGTTGGCTTTATCGATCATCTTTACACGGGGGTCGCGCTCCATGTACTCGCGGATGATATCTGGCGAGCTATCGGTGGAGCCATCGTTGATGCAGATGATCTCGATGTCCTTGAGCGTCTGCGCCACGGCGGAATCGAGGCACTCGCGCAGATAGCACTCGACATTGCAAATGGGGACGAGCAACGAAACTTTAGGGGTATCAGAGTTCTGCAAGAGAACCTCCTGTTGAATAGCGTGTAACAGGGTTATTTTAGCAGCCGAGTTGCGGCGGGCGGCAGCGCTTGGAATTAGAGAAAGCGCTCCAGGCAGGCTTTGAGACCGCGAGTCGAAAGATAGAACAGCGTGGCGTCTACCATCGAAACGCCCGAGGTCGCCGCAACGAGCTTGTGGGCAACACGGCGAACGGCGCCCTTAGCAGGCATATCCGCCCACTCCGTTCCCAAAAACGTGGTGAGGTCCATGTTGACGCGAGCCGCCACGCGATGGAAGTCATCGGCATCCAAGCGCGCCAGGTCGAACACAATGAGGTCCAAAAACCAAGTTATCAGCTCGCCGGGACACAGGTCCAAAAGACCGTAGGCTGCCCAGTCCTCCAAGACCTCCTCGAGCATCCTCATGTGGGCGTCAAGCTTTTTGGCGCGAGCCTCGGCACTGTTGAACTCGTGCGTCGCCGATTCGCTCTCCATCACGTAGTGGTAGAACCTGACCGGCATGACGACGGTCTTTGAGGCCAGCGCGTAAGCTGCAAACTGGAACACAACGTCCTCGCCCAAGGCCAAGCCGGGGGCAAAACGTATGCCCTCGCGATTGAGCAGCTCGCGCGAAAAAGCCGCGCGGCACGCATAGGGCTGTGCGTTTGCGTGGAACAGCAACTGGGGATCACGGGCGCCAAAAGTGCCCGCCTTGGGGCTCATGAGTTGCTGGACCCGCTTGGGCGCGGCGTCGGACGGCTCGCAAACGCCGCCAAAAACGGCGACCTCGGCATCTGCAGACTCCATGGCATGCAGCACGCACTCGACCGTCTGGGCGTCGATGTAATCGTCGGCGTCCACAAAAAAGACGGTCTTGCCCTCGGCGGCATCGATACCGGCATTTCGAGCGCACGAGACACCAGCGTTTTCCTGGTCAATCACCAGCACACGGTCGTCGGCCTGCGCAATTTGACGCAAGACGCCCAGCGAATCGTCAACCGAACCGTCGTTGACACAGACAACCTGAATCGAGCGCTCAGACTGTGCCAGCAGCGAGTCGAGGCATCTCTGAATGGAGCGCGCGGAGTTGTATACGGGAACGACAATAGTCGCTTTGGGAATCGAGGCCTCTCCCATACCGACCTACCCCCTCAGCGATTCGATGAGGAAGGCGGCGACCACACCAGGGCCTCCAACCGAGGCGTAATACTTAGCGCGCCCCAAGGCACCATCCGTTGCAAAGTGCGGATGCTCGTCAACCCAGCCCTCTGGATCTTTGAGGATGGCAGCGAGATTCGCGCGCTTCCACGGCTTAAGATCGTCCAGCGAAAACTCCCCGGCGTCCAAGGCCGCTTGGAATTCCTTGGCCATCTGCACCAGGAACTCCTTATAGAACTTGGGTGCCAAGCGCACATAGTTCCACATATACGAATCGTATTTAATGAGCTGATTGAACTTGAGCATGCGGGCGACGTCATCGCTTGCGTGGTCGCAGGCATATTCCTCTCTGATCCAACGCTCAATCTCGGCATACTCGGTATTGACGCAAAAGACCTTGGCCGAAGAATTAACCGAGGAGTTCTCGTTGTCCTGACGATACGAAAGCACGGCATCGTGCAGGTAAACGGCCTTGTCGGCGCATGCGATCGCCTTAAAGGCAAACGACGTGTCCTGAAAGGATGCTCCCGGAGTCGGCAGGAACTTGATGCCGTTGCGCTCAAGAAAATCACGGCGGTACACGGCCGACCAAATCGACGGCTTTTGCTTAAAGAACTGCGTCGTGTCGCTCGGATGCACCGGCTTGTCACAGTCCCTTGCCTTAAACATCTCGTGCAGCGAGCGGCGCTCCTCGGGCTTAGACCAGTAGAAGTCAAAATTTGCCTTCGCAAAGTCGGTATTGAAGCGCTCGGCAGCTGCCACGAGCTTCTCCAGCGCATCGGGCGCCATAAAGTCATCGGACTCCAGAATGCCCACGTACTTGCCGCGCGCCATCTCAAGCCCGCGGTTCATGGAGTCGCCGTAACCGCTATTGGCCTTGTCGATCATCTTCACACGCGCGTCGCGCTCCATGTACTCGCGGATAATCGCCGGCGAGTTGTCGGTAGAGCCGTCGTTGATGCAGATGATTTCGATGTCCTCGAGCGTCTGCGCCACGGCGGAATCGAGGCACTCGCGCAGATAGCGCTCAACGTTGTAGATGGGAATTAGCAGCGACAGGACAGGGCTGCCAGAGGAATTAGTAGACAAATGTGCTCCTTAGGAAATACCTGCCGTTAATGGTATCAAAGGGTCGTCCCGCCCGCGGGCGTTTATATAATCTATGGAGCCCGCAGAGGCAAACCGATTCGAAAGGACGTCATGCAGCTCAAAGCCGCACGCAACATATCCATCGAAGTGCTGCGCTTTTTCGCGGCCACCATGCCCATGGCAGGTTCCTGCGTTTTATTCAAACCTTGCCAACATGGCGCAGCGACCCTTTACAATAGGTGCCGTCCAACGGACGCATTCGATAGCTTCCGCGCAGCGCTCGCCCGCCGTGCGTGAAAGGATATATTCCCCATGACTTCCACCCTCCCCGCCCCCATCGACAAGCTTGCCATCGTCGTCGTCACCTATAAGCGCCAGGAGCTTCTGGCCAACCTGTTCGACTCCATGACCGAGCTCACGGCAACGCCTTGGCGTATCGTGATCGTCGACAACGAGAATTCACGCGAGACCGAGACCATGTGCGCCGCATTCAACGAGCGCTTGGCCAACCTGTGGGGCATCGACACCGATCAGCCCGACGCAAAGGGCGGCACCGGCCGTGTCATCTACGACCCGCAGCTTGAAAACGGTGGCGGCGCAGGTGGCTTCTCCGCTGGCACCAAGCGCGCCTACGACCTGGGCGCGCAGTGGTTTTGGGTCATGGACGACGACGTGCTCGTTATCCCCGAGGGTATTGAGCGCCTGGCCAAATGGACGGACCGCTACGACGTCATCCAGGGTTCGCGCCTGGACTTCGACGGTGGCGCCTTCTTTTGGCAGTACCAGCTCATCCTTTCGCTTGGTATCCCCAACCCCATCGCTAAGTGGGACCTGGGCCCCGAGGGCTACCGCACCATGAACCAGCTGTGCTTTGAAGGCGGCCTGTTCTCGCGCCGCGTAGTCGACAAGATCGGCCTGCCCGATGCACGCTTTTTCATCTACGGCGACGATGCCTGCTACGGCTATGTTGCCAGCCAGCACTTTCCCGCTGCCGTGGTTGCCGACGTGGTGCTCAAGCGTGCCCGCGCCGTCTCTAACTGGGACATCGCCGGCAAACGACAGCTCAACTCCACGAGCGACACTAACCGCTACTACATCATGCGCAATCGCGGCTTTTTGGCCCGCTACATGCAAATCTACGGCGATTACCGTCCCATCCTGTTCCGTCTGGGTAACGCCGCGACCTTCTGCAAGGAGTTCATTCGTCTTGCAGCGGTCGACAAGTGCTTTAAGACCGGCATCCCGGCGCTGCGCCGCGGCATGAAAGACGCCCGCAAGATCATCAAGGATCCCGACTGGAAGCCCATGCCGCCCATGAAGGACGCAGAGTAGCGGACACACTTACAGTATCGCCTGCCCCTACAGCCGCTGGCACACCGCAGCCACACGAAGCCCATCAAAACCGAATCCCCAGCGCATGCGGCCCACACCGGGTCGCGGTACACGAATCTTGTCGATGCCGTCGCGCTCTATGTCGAGCAGCGACTGCACCGCCAGCAATTCCAACCCCAGCGCATCCACACCTGGGTCATACATCATGTTGATCGTTATCAGCGGCCGTTCATCGAGCATACCGATCGTGTCTGCCGCGTCAAACACAGCGCCCGTAGGAAAAACCTGGATGTCCCAGCGATCCGTGCCACGCTTTCGCCTCGAGGCGGGATTGGCATAGCCTGGTAAGCCAAAGCAGAGCCCCTGCAAGAGCAGATGATATGGCAGCGGCGCATCTGGGTCGGTCGCACCGATTCCCGCATCTCCCAGGATGCGGTCTAGTGCCTGTCTCACCGCGCCCTCGTCCCCACGGCACAACCCGTCGCGAAACGCATCGACGTCTCGAATGTCTTCGGCAGTGCTCTCAAACCACTCAATAATCACCAGACGCAAGGCCTGGCGAAGCTCATTATTGGGCAACCGCAGAGCACGGGAGCAGCTGTCACGCTCCGGTTCTTCAGTCATATCAGTCGTCAGGAAACCGGACAGATACAGCGCCGTCCACAAACCATCATCAGACGAGGTCTCTGACCCCGTAGCACCCAAACAGACTGGGACCTCAACGCATCCATGGGCCTCGAGCAAATCGAACAAGACCGAAAAGCGGTCGAGATTCCACCTGGAAACTACCCTACTTAGACAATCGGTATACCCGTACAGATCGGCTCGCACAGGCGCCGTGCAGCCCCGGTCCAGAAACCCGATCACACGCGCCGGACTCGAGCAATAGGCGCTGCCAAACCGATATCCCTCGAGCCATTCACGCGCATCATCCAGGTATTCCTCGCGTCCAGCATGGCTCAACAGAGCCTCGACCTCGGCATCCGAAAAGCCGAACCAACGGTCGCACCACGTCGAAAGGGGCGTCGAAAGACGATACGAGCAGCTGCGCGAAGAAAGCGCCTCCTCGGCAGGACCGGGACGCTCCCCCATCAGACACGTCAACCGTAGCGAATGGCCCGCGGTGGCAATGGCGTCGAACAGCACGCGATCGAGCAGCTCCGCCGGACCGACGACGGAAGCGTCCCTCGCGCTCGCACGGCGCGACCACGCCGCGTCGCACCCATCAACGAGCAATACAACCTGCTCATCGCAGGCAATCTCCAGCAGCTCAATGAGCACACCGAGCACCGAGTCAACCTCGTCCGCGCTCGCTACGCCACGCGCAACGCGTTCGATGTGACGCACCTTATCTCGAGCTAAATCCGGAGCTTCCAAGAGTTGCATCAAGCGAGCGCATTCGCCCGAAAGAGCATCACGCACGACGCCGACAACAGAGGCACCACGCCTCGCAGCGCCAGAAAAGTCCAGCGATATCACTGGATAGCACGCATACTCATTCCGATAGCGCCCGCCATCCGCACCCCAAATCTGAGTTTCGGCAAACGAGATCCGACCGGCGCGACCAACTGCGGGACGCTCCAGAAAAGCCTTGAGCATCAACAAGTTCATGCTCTTGCCAAAACCCTCGGGTCGACAGCACACCACAACGGACGCGTCACAGTCCAGCACATCGGCAATAAACATGGTCTTGTCGACCAGTGCGAAGCAACCAAGAGCCTCCATATAGTCGTGCATGCCAATGGGCAAAACCGCATCGTCGGCACAGCCAATCAGACGCACACCAAAGTCGGCAGCACAACCATTATTTGCCTGTTCAGACATCGCAACGTTCCCCTTAAATCGCAGCACGATGCCAATTGTAATGACCGTCTCGCACGTACTGATGTCGCCGCGCAAACATATCGGGCAACGGTAGCAACATGGGGTGTGAGGGGGCATAACTAATCGTTGCACAACAAAACGGGGTCCGATGCAGCAGCACCGGACCCCGTCCCGACTCTTTAGCTATCTGACAACCGAGAGGTTACTCCTCAGAACCGTCCTCACCAGCAGTCTTATTCTGCTGATCGAGTTTATGCTTACCGCTCACGATAGACGTGGCGCCAAGCGTCGCTAAGCTCGCGCTGGCAAGGCTCGCCATCACGATGAGGTCGCCCGTCTTAGGCATATTGCCACCAGAGGCCTTGGTCGTCGTGGTCGTAGTAGTCGTCGTGGTGGTCGAGGTGACGTTCTTGTCGTCAACCTTCTGAGCATCGGCATCGGACTGCTTCGCGCCCGCGCCGGCGGAAGCATCAGCAGCAGCGCTGGCATTGGAGGCGGAACCCTGCTCAGACGTTCCCTCATCAGAAGAAGAGCCGCCGTTAAAGCCCGCCATCAAAGACCCCAACGTGGAACCAAGCTGCTTGCCGATAGAAGGCTTGTTTTCCGTCGAGGAATCGCCAGAATCGGAGCCCTCGCTCGAACCGCCCTCGGAAGCATCGGAGCCAGACCCGTTAGAGGGGCCGGCATCGGCAGAGGAATCGCCAGCGCCACCGGAAGCCCCCGCATCAGTGGAGCCAGAAGTCGTGCCATCCGTAGCGCCATCGGAGCCAGAAGTCGACGAATCGCCAGAAGCAGCTCCACCAGACGCAGCCCCGCCGTTACCAGCATCTTCGCTGCCCGCATCAGTCGAGGGCGCATCCGTATCGTTATCGTCGCCCGCATCGTCATCGGTACCAGGTGTCGGTGCGGCGGGAGCAGCGGGCGCCATGCTCGGACCGGGCGCCGGCGCGGGCGCGGGCTCCACAGGCGTTGCCGCGGCAGCCTCGTCCTCGGCAATGTAGACCAGGCAGTCCTTGAGCTCATTCTTATAGCGATTCTTCCAGCCCTGATGGTACTGTGGCTGGCTTGCATACTTGGTCGCCACATTATTGACCACGCTGTTGGAAAGCGCCGTCACAAACTCACGGTCCGTCATGCTGTTAGAAAGATTTGCCCAGCGGAAAAAGTCCTGGCAACCACCGGTGCCGCACATATTGGTGATACTCCACACCATGCCCTTGACGCAGTCGGCACGGCCGGAGATGTCAATGCCAAGCGCGCTCTTGAGCCAAGCCTCAGTCACCGCATAGTACGAGTTGTATGCATACGCATCCTGCAGCGCCGAGAACTCTGTGGGGTCAGTGTTATAGGCGCCCAGGAAGGCCTCCTGCGCGATGCGACCCAGCTCGGTGAGCTGGCCATTCGCATACATGGGGTTGCTTCCGTTGGAAATCTCGCCGCCGCGGTCAATCGCGTCCTTAAGCATGCCGTACTTGGCAGAATCGTAGTTGTAGACCTGCTTCATAAACGGAATGAGCGACCAACGGCGATCGAACTGGTAATAGCCCAGCGCGTTGTATCCGTCGCCATATGAAAAACCCTGGTTGTAATTGCCGTGGCTCTCGTATTTGGTAAAGTACTTCATCTCGTCGGTCACATTGACAAACGAAACACCCTGAACCGACCTCAGCACGCCCGAGAAAGACTGCTGGGTGTAGAGGCCCTTATCGATATCGGTGGCATCCGAGGCAACGCCCGGCGTGGGCTCCTCGGCTATAGCGGTTGCGGGTGCGGCAACGGCGCCAAACGAAAGCGCCAGCGTAAGGCCCGCAACAATCGCGGAATGCTTGGGTTGCATACATCCTCCCTGCAGTGGTGTGGTTAAAGTGCAGTTTGCAAAGATGGATTCAGTATTACAGCTCCCCGTTTGTTGCACAACAACCCATCGGTAAATGGCAACAACCCTCCGCGAAATCTTAAGGAATTAAACAAACTGGTCGTCGGGCACCAGAAGAAGCTCGCCGTATCGCTCCATCAGCCCGTCTCGCAACTGGCAGAAAGCGGGAATATAGACGTTCAAGATGCGCTGAATCAAATCTTGAGCGAGCTTGTTGTCATAAATATGAACGTTCGTGTTACGGTCTCTGAGCATATCTAGCCAGGCCGCCTCATCAATAAAGTCGTAGAAACGGTAGGACTCCTTCAAGATGGCACGAGGAGACCCCGACGCGGCAAGCGTGGCACCCTCATACTCGAGTAGACGCTTAAGGAGCTTCCAGCTCAGTTCAAATTGAAGATTAAACTTATTAATCAATCCACTCTGAACAAAATCATTGTTGAGATCCTGATTGGGCGCATCCTCAAGATTCGCCAAGGCGCTGGCAAAGTTCTCATATTTTTTCATACAGAAGCACACCATCCCTGGCAATTTCATCGAGCAATTGCTGCGATAAGGACTCGTCGAGATTGACGATATCTACATCTAAAAGAGTATCAAGACGCTCCTCGATCAAATATGAGAAACGGCCGAAATCCCGGCAACCTGCTACAGCAATATCAATATCGCTCTTAGGCAAGTTGTCGCCTCGAGCGCGGGAACCAAACAGCACAACCTTATCGGCGTCACATTCCCGAGCAAAAACTTCAATTTGCTTATACACTTTGTCGAGAGATGCCATTTGCAGCCCTACAGCTTAATGTCAAAGTTGATCTCGGGGACGGCGGCTAGGTCGGCCAGCGTCACGCCGTCGACGTACTTTTCGATCACGTCGTCCAGACCACGCCAGAACTTGACCGTTGAGCACAGATCGCTACGGGTGCAGCTGTTGTCGATGCCGTCGCATGCCACCGGAGCCGTGCTGCCCTCGACGGCACGCAGGATGTCGCCGGCACGTACCTCGGCTGGGTCCTTGGCCATCATGTAGCCACCGCCCTTGCCGCGCACGCTTTTAAGCAACCCCGCCTTCATAAGCGGACGAACCAGCTGCTCCAGATACTTCTGCGAAATGCGCTCGCGGTCGGCAACCTCGCGCAGGGCGATCTTGCCCTCGGCGTCACCGAGCGCTGCGATATAAATCATCAAACGGAGGGCATAGCGGCCCTTAGAAGAAATGAGCATACCTACCCTCTCATCGTTGCCGGGACAAAATACCAGGCCTATTTGTCCCAAATCTTATGCACGCGGGGCAAACAAACCTGATAATTATGTCCCACATCTAAAAAGTCGAGTGGATTAGTCGGGTTTTCCCTTGACTAACGCCGAACCCATAGTAACTTTATTCCGAGAAGATTCCTAGGGTTTAGTACACCTATGAGTACACCATATACAGAGAGGGACAGCATGAGCGCAAATCCGCTGCTTTCCATCGAAGGTCTGACCGCCTCCGTGGACGAGAAGACCATCCTCCACAACGTCAACCTCAACGTCGCCGCCGGCGAGACCCATGTGCTGATGGGACCCAACGGCGCCGGCAAGTCCACCCTGGGCCACCTGGTCATGGGCGACCCCGTCTATACCGTCAACAACGGCCGCATCGTCTTTGACGGCCAGGACATCACCGAGCTCACCACCGACAAGCGTTCGCGCGCCGGCCTGTTTCTGAGCTTCCAGGCCCCGGTCGAGATCCCGGGCGTGCCGCTGTCGAGCTTTTTGCGCGCTAGCATCGCCGGCCGCCCCGGCCTGGAGATGAAGGGCAAGGAGTTCCGCCGTCGCGTCAAGGAGCTCGCGGCCGAGCTCAACATGGACACCGCCTACCTCAACCGTGAGCTGGGCGTGGGCTTCTCGGGCGGCGAGAAAAAGAAGGTCGAGATGCTCCAGCTTCTGCTGCTGCAGCCCAAGCTCGCCATCCTGGACGAAACCGACTCCGGCCTGGACGTCGACGCCCTGTCTACCGTCAGCCACGGCATGGACGCCTACCGCAAGAGCTGCGACGGCTCCATGCTCATCATCACGCACAACACGCGCATCCTGGAGCACCTGGATGTCGACCGCGTCCACGTTATGGTCAAGGGCCATATCGTACGCGAGGACGACGCCTCGCTGATCCCCTGGATCGACAAGAACGGCTTTGAGACCTTCGAGCGCGAGGCCGCCGAGCAGCGCGCCCAGGCCGAAGCCGCCGCTGCCGAGCAGCAGGCGTAAAGGGGCGACGCAATGACCAAGAACCGCACCGAGGTCGCGGACATCGACCGCAGCCTCTACGACTTCACCTATGGCGAGGAGGGATTCGAGCGCCTCGACGCCGGCATCACGCCCGACATCGTGCGCGAGATCAGCGCCAAGAAGGACGAGCCGCAGTGGATGCTCGATCTGCGCCTCAAGTCCCTCGAGATCTTCAACCGTTTCCCCGATCCGACGTGGGGCCCCTCCATCGAGGGCCTGGACATGGACAACATCGTCACCTACGTCAAGCCCAACACCGACCAAAAGCACGACTGGGAGTCGGTGCCCGACGACATCAAGAACACCTTTGAGCGCCTGGGCATCCCCGAGGCCGAGCGCAGCTATCTGGCAGGCGTCGGCGCGCAGTACGACTCCGAGCTGGTCTACCACAACATGCAGGACACCGCATCCAAGATGGGTATCGTCTACTCCGGCATTGAGGAGGCCTTGCACGACCCGCAGTGGGAGCCGCTCATCCACGAGAAGTTTATGACGCTCATCGCGCCCACCGACCACAAGTTTGCGGCCCTGCACGGCGCCGTGTGGTCGGGCGGCTCGTTTGTCTACGTGCCCAAGGGCACCAAGCTCGATTTTCCGCTGCAGAGCTACTTCCGTCTCAACGCCAAGGGCGCCGGTCAGTTTGAGCACACGCTCATCATCGTCGAGGACGACGCCGACCTGCACTTCATTGAGGGTTGCTCCGCGCCCAAGTACAACGTAGCCAACCTCCACGCCGGCGCTGTCGAGCTCTTTGTGGGCAAGCGTGCGCACCTACGCTACTCGACTATCGAGAACTGGTCCAAGAACATGTACAACCTCAACACCAAGCGTGCGCGCGTGGACGAGGACGGCGACATCGAGTGGATCAGCGGCTCCTTCGGCAGCCACGTGGGCTACCTCTACCCCATGAGCGTGCTCAACGGCCGTCGCGCCCGCTCGAGCTTTACCGGCATTACCTTTGCCGGCACCGGCCAGAACCTCGATACCGGCTGCAAGGTCGTGCTCAACGCGCCCGACACCTCGGCAACCGTCGAGACCAAGGGTATCTCCAAGAGCGGCGGCATCCAGACCTTCCGCAGCTCCATCGTGGCCACGCCTAAGGCCGAAGGTTCCAAAGCAACCGTGAGCTGCCAGTCGCTGATGCTCGACGACCAGAGCCGCTCCGATACCATCCCCGCCATGGACATCCGCGCCAAGAACGTCGACATCGGCCACGAGGCCACCATCGGCCGCATCGGCGACGACAAGGTGTTCTACCTGATGAGCCGCGGCATATCGGAGGAAGAGGCCCGCACCATGATCGTCAACGGCTTTGCCAACCCGGTCTCCAAGGAGCTGCCGCTTGAGTACGCCGTCGAGATGAACAACCTGATCAAGCTCGAGATGGAAGGAGCGATCGGATAATGAAACAGGAAACCAACACCGCTGCTACCACGCTCGAGCAGGTCAACGCTATGCCGGCCGCCACTTGGGGTTGGCTCAAGATGAACCAGACCAAGCTCGAGCTTTCGGACGAACTTGCCGCCGCTCCCGCCGAGGCCGTTGAGGTCGAGGGCCTGGACGAGCAGTTTGCCGGCTCGGCCGACGCCTTCGATACCGCCATGGACGCCATGGCCGAGCGCTTCCCCGAGCGCCGTGCCTCCGCCCCCGGCGACGCCGTCGACCGCGCCCGCATCACGCCCGAGACCGAGCTCGACGTGCCCGCCACCTCCGTCTACCAGGCCGGCGCTATCAAGCTCGAAGAGGAGCTCTCCCCCGCTGAGGCCTTCGAGACCGGCATGGGCGAGGCCGCCTACACCTATCTGGCCGATCACGCCACCAAGCGCGTCGTCATCGATGTGCCCGCGTACGGACGCGCCACGGTTACCGTGCGCGTGAGCGGTGTCGACGCCGCCACGGCCATCGCCGCTATCGACGTCGTCGCCCGCCCGCAGGCAACGCTCGACCTGCAGATCGCCCTAGACTCCCCCGTCAACGGCCAAGGCGTCGTGGGCTCCGTGCTACGCGTGTGCGCTTACGAGTACGCCACTGTCAACGTAACCTGCACGCAGACGCTCGATGACAGCTGGATCGCGCTCGACGACACCGGTCTGTTCCTGGACGAGGGCGCGCGCGTCAACGTGCAGCACACCGTCCTGGGTGCCGGTGCCAGCGCCACCGGCCTTGCCGGCGACCTGCTGGGCGACACCGCCAAGGTGACCATCGATACCGATTACCTTGGCGCCCGCGAGCAGGTGCGCGACTTTAACTACGAGCTGCGCCACCGCGGCCGCAAGACCGAGTGCGAGATCGACGCCAACGGCGTGCTGACCGGCACGTCCAAGAAGGTCTACCGCGGCACCATCGACCTCGTGCACGGCTGCAAGGGCGCAACCGGCACCGAGCGCGAAACCGTGCTGCTGGCCAACAAGGGCGTCGACAACAAGACCGTTCCCGTCATCCTCTGCGACGAGGACGACGTCGCCGGCAACCACGGCGCCACCATCGGTCACGTCCGTGACGAGCAGCTGTTCTATCTCGCCTGCCGCGGCCTTGACCAAAACGCCGCCGAGGACCTGTTCATCCGCGCCAAGCTGGAGGACGCCGCGCTTTCCGCCACTGACGAGCGCACCCGCGCTGCCGTCGTCCGCTTGGGCAATAACCTGATCGACAACTTTGAGGAGGAGCTCGCATGATCGACACCGAGCACGTTAAATGCGACACCTGTACTGCCCCCGAGCCTATGGAGCTCGACGCCAGCGACGAGGCATCGCGCGGCTGGCCCACCGTCGACATCGAAACCAATCCCTACAAGGCGCAGTTCCCGCTGTTCCAGCAGCACCCCGAAATTGCCTTCCTCGATAGCGCCGCCACCGCGCAGCGCCCCGCCTGCGTGCTCGACGCCGAGCGTGACTTCTACCAGCGCATGAACGCCAACCCTCTGCGCGGCCTGTACTCGCTGTCCGTCGAGGCCACCGAGGCCATCGCGAAGGTGCGCCAGCAGATTGCCAACCTCATCGGCGCCCCCCAGGCCAACGAGGTCGTCTTCACCCGCAACACGAGCGAGTCGCTCAACCTGGTCGCCAAGAGCTTTGCGCCCACGGTCCTCGAGCCGGGCGACGAGGTCGTCATCACCATCATGGAGCACCACTCTAACCTGATCCCGTGGCAGCAGGTCTGCCGCGAGACCGGCGCCAAGCTCGTCTACCTCTACCCAACCAAGACCGGTCAGCTCACGACCGAGGAGGTTCTGTCCAAGGTGGGCCCCAAGACCAAGATCTTGGCTGTGGGTCAGGTCTCTAACGTCCTGGGCGTCGAGAACCCGGTCAAGAATCTCGGCAAGCTCGTGCACAAGTACGGCGGCTATCTGGTCGTCGACGGCGCGCAGTCGCTGCCGCACATGCCGGTCGATGTGGCCGATCTGGGCGCCGACTTCTTTGCCTTTAGCGCGCACAAGGCCATGGGCCCCATGGGCATCGGCGTGCTGTGGGGCAAGATGGACCTGCTCAACGCCATGCCGCCCATGCTCACCGGCGGCGAAATGATCGACTCGGTCACCGAGCAGGACGCCGTCTGGGCGCCCGTCCCCGAGAAATTCGAGGCCGGCACGCAGGACGCCGCCGGCATCTTCGCCACGGGCGCGGCGCTTGACTACCTGGTCAACACGGTAGGCTACGAAAACATCCAGACCCGTGAGAAGGCACTCGTCCACTACCTGATGGGCGAGCTCATGCAGCTCGACTTTGTCCAGATCATCGGCTCCATCTATTGGGACAACCACCACGGCGTCGTCAGCTTTAACGTCAAGGGCATCCACCCGCACGATGTCGCGAGCATCATGGACATGGACGGCGTTTGCATCCGCGCCGGTCACCACTGCGCGCAGCCTCTGCTCACCTGGCTGGGCGTCGAGAACCTTGCCTGCTGCCGCGCCAGCGTGGCCTTCTACAACGACAAGGCCGATATCGACAAGTTCATCGCCGGCCTGCATCACGTTTGGAGCACGTTCAATGGGTAATCTGTACACCTCTACCACGTTTATGGAGCACAACTCGCACCCCGACTACAAGTACGAGATGGATGCCCCCACGCACGAGCACGACGGCATCAACCCCAGCTGCGGCGATGAGCTCACTCTGCAGCTGCGTGTCGAGAACAACGTGATCGAGGAGGCCTCCTTTACCGGTCACGGCTGCGCCATCAGCCAGGCCAGCGCCGATATCATGGCCGACCTCATCACCGGCGAGACGGTCGAGGAAGCACGTCGTCTGGCAGGGCTTTTCCTCGCCATGATCCGTGGCGAGCAGCTCTCCGAGGAAGACCTGGAAGACCTGGACGAGGCCGCCCAGCTCCAGGACATCTCGCACATGCCCGCCCGCGTCAAATGCGCCGAGTTAGCCTGGCGCACCCTCGACGGCATGCTCGAAGGGTAAACTAGCCAGAAGCGGATGCCCCAGATCAAAGGGTTTGATTGCCGAGCCGCCCAATACGGGCGGCTCGGCTTTTTCATAACGCCTCGGACACACAAAGTTCGCGCGTCCGGCGCTCGCCCTGTCATTTACCGAACAGCCAGCCGCAAACACGGACGTTTTCCACAGTGCCAACGGCTAGCGACAGAGCCACGGGCACCCCAAGCAACGCCCCATGCCCCGTCCTGCTGGGCTCCGGTTCGCTTCGCGCCCGCCACAGACGGGTCCCATAGGGTGCGGCGTGCATTTTTGCGAGCTTTCAGCACGCCAAGTTGCGTGTATACGCATTGAAAGCGTTAATCAACGTCTCCAGGCACCCTTTTATATCGTTTTAGAACAAGCATAGTGGTCTCAGGGGTCACAAGCATGCGCTTTGGAGGCACATCGGCAGGCATAAATGGCTTCGGGACCCATATATTTCAAGATTACAGCGGTGCCGACAGCACCACGATGCTGAAAACTCCGCTTTTTGCACGGTGTGGACGGGGGTAGGCGCGGATAAAACCGGACTGAGCCGTATTTTTATGCAAGACGGCAATCGTTCTATGCATATCAAGAAGTGCAGTCAGCGTACCAATCATTTAGAACGCAGGTTGCGGCGCATGAACGACCCCCTGCCGCGGTGCACAGGCAGCCCTACATCACGTTTCCGCCAGCCCGCATCGCCGCCCCCGTGCGGGTCCGCACAATACGAGAAACCGTACTTTTGCCAATCCCGGTATAGTGCTCAATCTGGCGCACCGTAAAACCGGCATCGTGTAATCCGAGAACAACACTATCGCGCCGCGCCGGCGGTGCGGCTTTAACCCCGCGGAGCGGAACCCCGAGGCTCTTCGCCAACTTGTCGGCAAAGGCGTGGCGTTCCCACTCCGTCTCTTTCATATCGCACAGCGCTGGCTCGCCGCCGCCGGACATCGCTAGCGAATAGGCAATAAAGCCCTCGGCAGAACCAAAAAGCTCAAGCACGCAAGAAGGATCGGAAAATCCCCTCGTGACATCAGCCGCATCACTGTCGTAAGCGCGCAGATGCTCCGCAAAGCTGCTCCAGGGATAACGCTCGATTAGGCTAATGCCCGCCTCCTGCGGATTGGCGTACACGGAGCGAATAGCCTCCATCACCTGCCGGTCGGTATCGAGCGAGCGGCGCTCAAAACGTTCGCGAAATAGGCAGCCCGCGCGCCCGGTACGCTTATTGAACCGACGAGCATACGTCAACAGTAGCCGCTGCATGGCTGCGCTCATTTCGTCCTCGTAATCCAAAAGCACCAGATCCGCGTAGTCGCTCATGAGGCACCACGCCACAATCGTCACCTGGGCATCGCGGCAGCAGTCGCGCATCAGTTCCAAAAACTCCCACCGGTCCTCGTCGCTCTCAAAGATCAACTGCCCGCCCATACCGCGGGCACAAACATGGTAAAAACCGGTGATCGTTTTCCAAACGCGCTGCATGGCGCTCCCTTCGCCGGGATCTGCTTACCATCCAATACATCACGATTGAAACGTGCCATCAAAACATTCACGCAAAATGGAACCCGTCGACGGTAAAAGGCGGCAAACCGACGGCGAACGGCAACATAGCCACAGGTCAGGCAACTCAGCCTTGCCAAACGCTTGACCAGAACCGACCCCCTTCAACGGACCGCACAACAGCAAACAATCTAGTTAAATCGTTTCAATTGTAAGTTCCGCGCTTCTCGCTACGAAAACTGCGCCGTTCGCCGAATATTCCGTGCATTTCGCGGTATTATAGGAGCTGCATGTCATGTCCCTTTCGAAGGGTCGCCCGGCAATCGCCAGCCACGACCCCCAGACGGGACGCCAACACGATAGAGAGGAGAGGCATGCAGTACTCACAGGAAGTGGAGAACATGTGCCCCGTTGCCAAGGGTGCATACCACGGCCCCGCACCCATCCCCGAGGAGGGCAAGTGGGTCCAGGCTAAGGAGATTTCCGACATCTCCGGTCTTACGCACGGTGTGGGTTGGTGCGCACCTCAGCAGGGCGCCTGCAAGCTCACGCTGAACGTCAAGGACGGCATCATCGAGGAGGCCCTCGTTGAGACCATCGGCTGCTCGGGCATGACCCACTCTGCCGCCATGGCTTCCGAGATCCTTCCCGGCAAGACCATCCTCGAGGCCCTCAACACCGACCTCGTCTGCGACGCCATCAACGTCGCTATGCGCGAGATCTTCCTGCAGATCGTTTACGGCCGCAGCCAGACCGCGTTCTCCGAGGGCGGCCTGCCCGTGGGCGCCTCCCTCGACGACCTCGGCAAGGGCCTTCGCTCTCAGGTCGGCACCATGTTCGGCACCAAGGCCAAGGGCGCTCGTTACCTCGAGCTCGCTCAGGGCTACGTCACCCGCATGGCTCTCAACGACAAGAACGAGATCATCGCGTTCGAGTTCCTGAACCTCGGTAAGTTCACCGACGCCGTCAAGGCCGGCAAGACCCCCGAGGAGGCCATCGCTGGCGCTATGGGCCACTATGGTCAGTGGGAGAACGCTGCCAAGTACATCGACCCGCGCACCGACGAGGAGACTCACTCCGTCGCCAGCGTGTTCCCGGTTCACGAGTAGAAAGGGAGGGAAATAACTATGACTGTTACGTTCGAAGGTTACGAGCGCCGCGCTGACAAGATCAACAAGTGCCTCGCCGACAACGGCATCGCCTCCCTCGAGGAAGCTCTGCAGATCTGCACCGACAAGGGCTTCAACCCGCGTGAGATCGTCAACAACACCCAGTCCATCGCCTTTCAGAACGCCGAGTGGGCCTACACCCTCGGCTGCGCTCTCGCTGTCAAGCGTGGCGCCAAGACCGCTTCTGAGGCTGCCGCCATCATCGGCGAGGGCATCCAGGCCTTCACCGTTCCCGGCTCCGTCGCCGAGGACCGCAAGGTCGGTCTGGGCCACGGCAACCTGGGCGCTATGCTGCTCTCCGACGACACCGAGTGCTTCGCCTTCCTGGCTGGCCACGAGTCCTTCGCTGCCGCTGAGGGCGCTATCGGCCTGGCTCTGAACGCCAACAAGGCTCGCAAGAAGCCGCTGCGCGTTATCCTCAACGGTCTGGGCAAGGACGCCGCTCAGATTATCGCCCGCATCAACGGCTTCACCTACGTGAAGACCCAGTTCGACTACTTCACGGGCGAGCTCAAGGTCGTCGAGACCATCCCCTACTCCGATGGTCCCCGCGCCGCCGTCAACTGCTACGGCGCCGACGACGTCCGCGAGGGCGTTGCCATCATGTGGCACGAGAACGTCGACATCTCGATCACCGGCAACTCCACCAACCCGACGCGCTTCCAGCACCCCGTCGCTGGCACCTACAAGAAGGAGCGCCTCGAGGCTGGCAAGAAGTACTTCTCCGTCGCTTCTGGTGGCGGCACTGGCCGTACCCTGCACCCGGACAACATGGGCGCCGGCCCTGCCTCTTACGGCATGACCGACACCATGGGCCGTATGCACTCCGACGCCCAGTTCGCCGGTTCTTCCTCCGTGCCTGCGCACGTCGACATGATGGGTCTCATCGGCATGGGCAACAACCCCATGGTCGGTGCCACCGTCGCCTGCGCTGTCGCCGTCGAGGAGGCCCTCAAGGCCTAATCGCGCCCGCGCGATGCTCATATAGTTGAGTTTTAGAGCCGCTACCCACCCGGGTGGCGGCTCTTTTTTGTCCCTCCCTCAGTTGCGGTGAAACAGTTCCTAAACAGCCGCCCCATCCTTCCAAACAGGAACTATTCCACCGCAACTTCTTAGCGGTCCTCCCGGTATACCAGTTGCGAGTAAATACAGGCCATCTGACTGCTCCAGAAGCCTTGTGAGTCCCAATTTCACCGCAACTTATTGAGAAGAATATATTGGGCGATAAAGCATCGGTGACGCCCACCTTCCATTTTGGCCCTTTACCGAATACCTATGTCTTCACGACACCTTTGCCGATCACCCGTGCGACAATGCGCGAACGAGAAAGGAATCCTATGGAATCAACTGATGTACTGGTAATCGGATCGGGCATCGCGGGCCTTTGCGCCGCCATAGAAGCAGCACGCGCGGGCGCGACCGTTGCCATCGCATGCGCTGGCAAGACCATGAGCGGATCGAGCTTCTTCCCGGGCACCTGGGGCCTCGGGCTTATTGGTCCCGTCAACGAAGACGACGAACAGGACCTTATCGATACCATCCAAACCGTCGGTGGCGGCGTTGCCGACCCCGAACTCATCCAGACGTTCGTCCACGGCATTCCCCAAGCGATTGACTGGCTCGAACAGGATCTGGGCGTAGAACTCCAGCGTCCGCAAAGCGCCGAAAGCGCCCAGCAAAAGCAATTTATCCCCTGCTTCGACCACAAGACGAGAATGTGGCGCGGCCTCACCCGCAAGCCCCTTGAGGACGCGTGTGCTGCCCAAATCGAGTTGCTTGGCATTCGCCTGCTCCCCCGCCACGAGCTTATCGACCTTGTTGAGGACACAACCGGAAAGATTACCGGCGCCGTGCTCTATAACCAAACAGACGAGCGCATCGTGACTTTTACAGCTAAAGCCACTATCATCGCCGCCGGCGGCACGGGCGGCCTGTTCGAGCGCAGCCTCACTTCCGCCGACGTGCTCAGCTCAACACAAGCCATCGCACAGGCGCACGGCGCATCCCTAACCAATATAGAGTTCATGCAGATGATGCCCGGCTTCATTGAACCAAGGCGCAACCTGGTCTTCAACGAAAAAACCTGGCGCTATGTCAAGTTTGACCAACCGGTCGACATTGCCAACGAAAAGTTAGACGATCTGCTTGAGCAGCGCTCCGGATATGGTCCTTTCACCTCGCGCTTGGCCTCCCGCGCCATCGATCTTGCCATCGATCAGGCAGGTGACGAAGGTCTGGCGCTCCACTACGACTTCCCTCGCAAGGATGTTCCCGAGTTCGTGGAGACCTTTGCCACTTGGCTACAAGACGAGCATGGTATCGCTCCGAGCGACGAGATGCGTGTGGCGATGTATGCCCACGCGGCCAACGGCGGCATCAAGATCGACAAGACCGCGTACACGGGAGTTGAGGGCCTCTACGCCTGTGGCGAGGCAACAGGCGGCATGCACGGCGCCGACCGCATCGGAGGGCTATCGAGCGCCAATGGCATCGTATTCGGGCGTATCGCGGGCGCATCAGCGGCTCGAGCAGCACTGGACGCTTCCGAGGCTGGCACACCGGCGGATATCGCCCTCCCCGAGCATGGCATCGCTACAGCAATCGCCGAGCGCCTAACCCGCTGCCTCAAACACACAATGAGCACCTACTGCATGATCAACAGGACCGAACCAGGCCTATCCGAGGCGCTTCAAGAGCTTGAAAGCCTACAAGACGAGGCGACGTCGCTGCATAATCCGCATGCCAATGACAGCGAGATCGCTGCCCTTGCCCGCCTAAAGTCGCAGATTCAGCTGGCTGCGGAGATGGTCAAAGCCATGCGCAAACGGACTGAAAGCCTCGGTTCGCACTATCGAGCAGACTGAATCGATTCACACTTTGAGTTTGATCACAATTTCTCAACATGCATCGAGCCCCGTAAGTATGATTCCCCCAAGGAGAACACGCTTACGGGGCTTGAGCCGTGTTTTCCCTAAGGGAATCACGGTGCAGACAGCTCAGCTCCGCGCCCTTTCGGGTTCGACCCCATGCGAGGTCAACAATAAAGCGACCAGCCGAAGTCAGTCGCTTTTACAATCTTTGGGTGGGCCGTCAGGGGTTCGAACCCTGGACCTTGGGATTAAGAGTCCCCTGCTCTACCAACTGAGCTAACGACCCAAAGCTAAAGTCCGTTATGGCGGACTTTAGAGGAGATATCGTGTGGTGGGCCGTCAGGGGGTCGAACCCTGGACCTTGGGATTAAGAGTCCCCTGCTCTACCAACTGAGCTAACGACCCGATATCAACACGAAGCAAGAACTGGGGTGGGTAAAGGGACTCGAACCCTCGACCTACGGGACCACAACCCGTCGCTCTAGCCAACTGAGCTACACCCACCGTGTCCTGTGCGCTTCGCGCTCGACTATTATTGCAAGGAACGCCATGCGATGCAAGCCCCAATTTTCAAGAATTTTGAAAAGAGTTTTTCGCCTTGATTCTCATCTTCATTGCAACAGACTCAGGACTCAGCGCAACGCGTTGCGCTGAGTCCTGAGGCGCGAATCCG
>ENA-OQHZ01000346-OQHZ01000346.1-human-gut-metagenome-genome-assembly--contig:-NODE-346-length-33298-cov-15.490503_pt1 | contig 33298 bp, 26 predicted proteins | sample MGYA00242642_ERZ504734 | MGnify/ENA primary metagenome ERZ504734 (study PRJEB26092, sample SAMD00036210) | human gut metagenome | host: Homo sapiens | study: EMG produced TPA metagenomics assembly of...
CGCTGAGGCTTTTAGACCTGTGCAATCGGATTCGCAGACAAGTGAGTGGTATAGTTATTTCGAAAACGATGTACTAGGACCCTGATATCATATTATTTATTTTCTCCCAGAATATACTGCTTCAGGAAATCATAAATCTGATTCTCTGTAGGGGGACATCCCTTTACGTTATGTTCAAATTTACAGGTGCATGCACCTACACCCAGTTTTCCTGTTTTTCCGCGGTATCCCTGGCCGATGCAGATTTTCGTGTCCAGTTTCTCGAAAAGGCCGTCATTTTTAAGCATTTCCAGAGCCGGGATCAGATAACCATAGCAGGCACTGCAGGATTCTACTTCTTCTACTGCATCCTGAAGTTCTACCACTTTTCTTGATTTCGGAAGTTCTTTGCGGGCATTTTCCTCACAGTATACGATGCGGGCATTTTTCAGATCAGTACTTCCAACCCCAAGCTTCTCTGCCAGTTCAATATACGGTACATCTTTCGTTGTATAATGCATGATCTGACATACATAAGAATCGATCAGTACCGGATCCGTCCCCGCCCAGATACGGTTCATCACTACCGGATTTCCGCCATCCTCGAAATCCAGGTCCCCACAGATATTATCAACCACGATAAAATCCTGGTGAAGCCCCGCATTCAGATGTGCAATCGGTTCATGCAGTCCCATCGCATGAAAATGACGCTTCTCTGTATTGGGGATCAATCCTTTCATATTTTTCAATGCACATGTGATCTTTGTCTGACAATGGCCTTTCAATACCGGAACATTGATCAGAAAATCAATATTTGCCGCACGTTCACAGACATTCAGTTTCATCCCCCTGCAATCTCTTTCAATCCCCTTGTCTTTCTGCATATCCCAAAAAGGTACCTGATATTTTTCCGTTAGTTCACGATATCCGCACACTTCGTATGCTTCTGTGGTCTTATCTCCCACCCAGGAGCCTTCTAGAATGGCAATATTTCCATATCCGTTTTCCTGCAGATACTCAATAATTCCCGCCACAATTTCCGGATGTGTGGTAGCTCCCCATGAAGCCTCGGAAGGTGATACAAGATTAGGCTTGATACCAATCTGCATCTTTTTATCTGAAATTACAGACGCCAGGCCGCACTGTGCCAGCAGTTCCTTTGTCATTTCTTTGTAATTGGTTCCGCTCTTTATATAGATTTCATTTTTGTTCATTACAAGATTATCCTTTACACTTTACATTCGAATATTTTTCTGCTGATTTTTGTATATCTTTTTTGTATTTCCCCCCGGAAGTTTTCTTCTGAACCGGTCAGCTTTTCTGAGGTGAAAATGTTCTCCGCATCAGCCTGCATGCCACTGTACTTGTGAGCAATGCCACCAGAAATCCTGCCAGAACATCCCCCGGATAATGTACGCCCAGATAGAGTCTGGAAAAAGCAATCATTCCGGCCAGAACAACAGGTAAAATTCCCCATTTCCCGGGCAGCATCCGCAGACAGACCAGTGCAACGGCAAAGGAAGCGCAGGTATGGCCGGATGGAAATGAATAGTCTTTCGGTCTGGTGATCAGCGGAATGATCTGTGTATAAGTATCAAAAGGTCTTGGACGGGCTACTGCATTTTTTATCAGCAGATTTGTGATCAGAAACCCTGACAGCAGCGAGAGTGCCGCTGTCACTCCTGTTTTGCGTGTTTTCCCAAAACAGATCAGAAGCACACATAATACGATCCAGAACCATCCTCCGTTTCCGAGGAAGGTGACTGCTCTCCAGAACGGAGTCAGGGCATCCACCCTTAAATGTTCCTGGATCCACAGTAAAATATTCATATCTAATTGCTGTAATGTCGCCATAAACTTCTCCCATTATATTTTTTATCAGTCACAGTATGTATTCCTCTCAAAATACATACGAATTATATCAGTCCGACTTCTTTTGTGCAAGGTATTATAAGCAAAGTTGATTTGTTTAAGGACTCAAAAGTCAAAATAACGTAGAAATCAGTCAAAATACCGATAGCGTTTTTCTGCCGGAAGGATTATGCTGAAAGCAGACTAATAAAACTGCCTGATCGGGCAAATACTTATTACGGGGGTAAATATGATAAACACATTATCGGCCGGTAAGGATAATTTTTACCGGCAGATGCTTAAACTGACGATTCCGATCATTATCCAGAATCTGCTCAGCGCAGCGGTTAACTCCGCAGATGTAATTATGCTTAATTATGTGGGACAGTCTGCGATTTCTGCGGTGTCTCTGGCTGCCAATTACTCCAATATCCTGTTTATGGTATATTATGGACTTGGTACAGGCGCATCTCTTCTGTGTGCGCAGTATTTCGGAAAAAATAATATGCAGGCTATTCATGCGATCGAGGGAATTGCTCTCCGCTTTTCCATCATAATCTCGGGAATCGTAGCACTGATCGCATTTACTGCTCCTCAGCTTATGATGAAGATTTTTACTTCTGATCAGGAACTGATCTCTATCGGTTCTTCTTATCTTAGGATTATGGGAATTACATATCTCTGCTGGGGAATTACAGAGATTTATCTGGCGATTTTGCGCAGTATCGGACGTGTAACGATCAGTATGGCATTGAATATGCTGGCTTTTATATTGAATATTATCCTGAATGCCACTTTTATCTTCGGGCTTTTCGGCGCACCGAAGCTGGGGGCTACAGGTGTTGCCATTGCAACTGCTGCTTCCAGACTGATCGAACTGGCAGCATGCGTGATCGTTTCTTTCCTGAGCAAAGATGTTAAATTGAACCTGACCTTTATGTTTATCCGCAGTAAGGTGCTGTTTGGCGACTTCGTCCGGCTGTCACTTCCCGCTCTTGGAAATGACGTTTCCTGGAGTGTTGCTTTCTCCATGTACTCTGTGATCCTGGGACATCTCGGAACAGATGCCGTTGCAGCCAACTCTCTGGTTACGGTTGTCCGCAATATCGGTTCTGTGTTCTGCTTTGCAATTGCCAGTGCGGGAACGATTCTTCTTGGAAATGTAATGGGAAAAGGGGATCTGGAGAAATCGAAGGTGTATGCTTCCAGAATGCTGAAGATGACCATTATAGCCGGTGCCATTGGCGGTGTGATCGTATTTGCCATCACGCCTCTGGTCCTGAGATTTGCATCCTTAAGTGACGGGGCAATGCATTATTTGAAGTACATGCTACTTATCAATACCTATTATATTATGGGTTCTGCGGTAAACACAGCCCTGATCGCCGGGGTATTCCGCGCAGGCGGTGATACGAAGTTCGGACTGATCTGCGATACCATTGATATGTGGGTATATGCGGTACCTCTGGGATTTTTTGCGGCCTTTGTCCTGAAGCTTCCGGTATTGTGGGTCTACTTCCTGCTCTGTACAGATGAGTTTGTGAAATGGCCATGGGTATTCCATCATTACCGCCAGGGGAAATGGGCACAGAATATTACAAGGGAGGATCTGTTTGAGCAGAAAGCTTCCTGAGATATCATCCATATCCGCCACAGTGTGGTTCTATAATAAATAAGTAAAACAGCAGGTCTGTCCATTCTATGAACAATCCTGCTGTTTTTATGTCTGCAGATTTTCTTTCCGGATCCCTGCAGACATCCATTTTCGGTTTATAAAAAATGCTTACAGATTATAATGTATTCAGGTCGATTCTGTAATCGTCAGAGCCCTGTCCGTCTACTGTGTAGTAAGCGGCTTTCTGCTCAACATTTACATAAACGCTGATTTCTTTTCCTTCGATGCCTTTGTCTTTGATGTCTTTTTTGATTGCTTCCTCGATGGAGCTCATTGTAACTGCAAAACCAGGTAATTCGATAGTTGTTTCTGCGAATTTTTTGATGTCGATATTTTTAGCCACTTCTTTTACTGCTTTCTTTACAGTTTCTTTTGCTTCTTCTACAACCGGAGCCTTCGCAATATCAGCTGCAGCGTCTTTTGCTTCTTCAATTACTTCTGAAGCCTTTACAGTTGTTTTCTCAACTGTCTCTTTGACTGCTTCTGCAGCCTTTGTTGTTGCTTCTTTAATAGTTTCCTTTGCTCTTGAAGTTGTTCTTTTTCTCATAATAATCTCCTATTCCAACTGATTGGTCTAGAGCGTGTCGCTCTAACAGTTTCCTGTGTAACCGTACCACAAATTCCAGACAATGTCAAATTTTTATCAAATTTTGTCCTACTCAACATTTTTTAAGGCTTCATCCATAGGAACCTTCTTCACTCTCCGAAATTCCAGCAAGGCCACGATTCCGTATGTAATGATTCCTGCTGCAAACATCTGCACATAGATCATCGGGTCGATCCAGAGCGTAATCCAGCCGGAAATGCTTGACAGCATCATCTCCCTGAACAGAACCTTCATAACCGCCGTTTCTATTGGAAGACTGACAAGCAAACAGAGCACTACTACCATTGAAGTAGACAGAATGTACAGCCTGCTGATCTCGCCATTTGTATAGCCCAGGATTTTTACCATTGAGATAGACTGGGCATTTTTTTCGATAATGATCTTGGAAAGAAGATAGATCAGTACCATATAGATCACAATAGCAAATCCATTTACCATTCCCATCATACTTCCCATAGATACATCCAGCTGTCTGGAAATCTTGGTCAGTGCATCCAGGTCCACCACTGACCCAATATATTTGTCTTTGATATCTGTAATCCTGGTATCAGAAAAATAGCCGCTGTAATAATCTTCTCCCAGATCAAAGGTTTCGTTCAGCTGAGTTCTGGTCATAAATACACACAGGCCTGCCGTATAATCATAAATTCCTGTTACCTTAAAAGAATACTGTTCCTTTTCATACTTTTCCTTCAGGGTAATGGTATCTCCGGGATGAATCCCATATTTGTCCGCATAAGCACTGGAAATATAGATTCCTTTATCAAGATCAGCCTTTACATATCTGCTGTCCGGCTCGATTCCATACAAAAGAACCTCCTCGCTCTTATACTTTCCGGGAAGAGTATTTAAAGAATATGCTGAAAACTCTTCTGCATCTTCATTCTTTGTTTCCGCAGACATATAGAATTCCAGTATAGAAAACAGACTGTCAAATTTGTTTCCACTGGCTGCACTTACCGGAACCTGAAGCATATACTGATATTTTGCCAGCATATTATTCTGGATTTCCACCTGATAATGAGATAAGGCCGAAGGAAGGAGTAATCCAAACATCAACAGCAGGTTGGCAAAGATAATCCCGATAAACAGTACCAGATAATTGCTCATATTCTGAAAGATCACACGAAGGCGAAATCTGGAAAAGATTTTTATAACAGGGCTTAAATAAATTGCTTTTTTCTTCTTTCTGCCTGAAAGATCCCTGCGCAGGAATTTCAGCGGGGAAAGACGCAATTTGTGTCGGAGAACTCCATAATTCACCACCAGCATAATGATCACCGGAACTACTGTTGTAAGCAGAAAAGCTTCTGCGCTCCATACGGTCACATAGGTAGGCAGGCTATAGCTGCCATAATACATTCCTGCACATACATTTTTAAATACTGTATATCCCAGAATATTTCCCACCAGGGCTCCCACCAGTGTAACAAGGACAGGCAGTGCCATATAGTGCCGGATCAGTTCTCTCCTGGTATAGCCGGAAGCTCTGAGTGTGCCGATCACCCCTGATTCCCTGCGAATCGTATTACTGATGGTAATTCCGAATACGAAAGCCATAATGACAATTACAATGTATAACAATATAATCATCATAGCCTTGTCACTTCCCATATCATCTCCGGTAAAGGTGATGGCCTGATTCAGATATCTGGGTACAAAAGCTTTCAGGGTAACGATTTCCCCTATATTTTCCATCAGTTCTTCTGAAACGTCCTTTTCCTCTTTTTCTGTTTTGGGCTGTTTGTCATAGATCCAGGAATAATTGTACTGGAGCTTATCCTGATCCAGGGTATCAAACTCCTCCGGTGTTACCACAGAAACTCCGAATTTCACAGAATCAAACATGGAATCATTATTATTCTGAAAAAGACAGCTGTAATCAGACAGAGCCACAAGCCCTGTAATCTTCCAGGTCTGCTTACCGCTCTGGCTCTTCAAGGTGTCTCCCACCTTCAGTTCATTATTGTCTGCATACATACGGTCAATTGCAATTTCCCCTGTTGCTTTGGGAAATTCTCCCTGCATCAGACATACTCCATTGATTTCTGTCCTGTTTTTGAAAAAGCGCATGGTACTTCCATTATCCAGAAGTTCTTCAATATAGAAATTTTCATACAGCTTTATTCCCAGATTCTGGATTTCTTCTTTCTGGCTTTTATATATCTGCTGATTGGTACGGAAATTTCCGTTTTCTATATTGTATTTGTCAAATCCATCATTATAAGCAACAATCATACTTCCGTCAGCCACCAGAAATCCGGAAACCATTCCTATGGTCAATACCATCAAAATAAAGACCACCAGATATTTTCCCAGTTCCCCCTTCAGTTCTCTGGGCAGACGTTTGCGTAAAGGATTTTTCATAAATAACTCCTTTCCTTTGTCATAGGCAGAAACCCACTGCCTTTAGGCGGTGGGAGGAGCCTTGTAAATTATTATCCAATATGCTACAATAACCGTAGCAGTTTTTAAAGAGAAAACCGTTAGATGTGCTGCTCATCAAAGACACTCTTTTGTGCATTGACAAGATATGAGGTTGCAATACAAAACTCGCGTATTGCGTAAAATCTTACCCGTAAAAGAATGTTTGCTGTATAGCATGGGAAGTTTAGTACCTGATACAGTTACAGATGAGTATATCTTGTCTGTAAAGGGCGCTGTCAACCACCCTATGATGTAGCGTCACTTTAGGTAGCAATACCTATTGGGGATAAAAGGTCGGAGGCGTAAGCCGTTACTACGACTGGGCAGTTACAAGCCCATTACCTTTAGGTGATGGGTAGTTGACTCAAATAATTTTTACGGATCATGCCGTCACGGAGCTTCACCACCCGGTCAGCCATATCTTTGATAGCATCGTTATGCGTTACCATGACGATGGTGTTGCCGTATTTCTGGTTTACCGTCTCGATCAGCTTCAGGATTTCCTTGGAGGTCTTATAATCCAGTGCTCCTGTAGGCTCATCGCAGAGAAGAATGTCCGGATTCTTTACAATGGCACGGCCGATAGCAGTCCTCTGCTGCTGACCGCCGGAAAGCTGGTTGGGAAGCTTTCTCTGGTGCTCATAGATTCCCAGCGTATGGAGCAGTTCATCTACATCCAGCGGCTTATCACTGAGATAGGCTCCCACCTCTATATTCTCCCGCACTGTAAGATTTGGGATCAGATTATACATCTGAAAAATATATCCCAGATGCTTACGTCTGTACAAAGACAGTTTCTTCTCCGACATATCTGCCAGACGTTCCCCGTCTATGACCAGATTTCCCTCATCCGCACTGTCAATCCCACCGATAATATTCAGAAGCGTGGACTTACCGGAACCGGACGGTCCCAGAAGCACACAAAACTCCCCTCTCTCAATGTCAAGATCCAGCCCCTTCAGCACATCCACCCGGCTGTCCCCTGCACCAAAAGACTTCTTAATACCCTGTATCTGCAGAAACATTTTTTCATTCCTCCCTCATATCCACTTTCTGTGGAGCAAATTTCTTTCATATAGCACTGCTGTTTCATAGCAGTGTTATACTTCACTAACTTTAGGTTAGTATAAACTTACTTTATTGTCAACTGATTTTCGTAGTTTCGTAAAATTTTATGGATATAAATGTTACTGTTCACTCCGTTCACAGTAACGTAGCCAAAATTCATTCCAGATTGCCTGCGGCAATGGAATTTTAGCTTGTATGTCTCGGGATTTTGGCATATTCATGCCAAAACACCTCGCGGGATAGTGGTGTGTGAACAGTAATATATAAATTACAACATTTCGCAACAACATTTGAATACCCAGTTTTTCCACAAATCTGTTAGAATTGAGTACACCATTACTGTTCATATGCCCTGTCCTGCTTATAGTTTTGAATATCAAAATATATTGACTTTTCTTTTTTACCTTGTTATATTTTTTTCTGAAGTAACTGCTGTCCGGCAGTCTGAAAAACAGCAGGCTGCCGTCAAGAAAGGAATTATCCATGAACACTCTCAGAAAAATATATTGCAGGGCTTTCCAAAAGGCTTTTCACATTGCAATTCCCTTTTTACCTTACAGAAAACCCAAAATCGCAGGAAGTGTCAGAGAACTTCCCGAAATCATCATGCGCCACAAATGCACCCATGTTCTAATCATTACAGATGGCGGTATCATGACGCTTGGACTTACCAGAAGATTGGAAAAAGCTTTAAAGGAGGCCGGCATCCCCTATACCATTTATGATAAAACAGTTGCCAACCCTACTACTGTCAATGTCCGCGAAGCCCTGGAGCTTTACCATAAAGAGGGCTGTGATGCCATCATCGGTTTTGGCGGCGGTTCCAGCATGGACTGTGCCAAGGCAGTCGGTGCCTGTGCGGTTAAACCCAATCAGTCTCTGGCCCAGATGAAAGGAATCCTGAAGGTGCATAAGAAACTTCCCCTTCTCATGGCAGTTCCAACCACTGCCGGAACAGGAAGTGAGACCACTCTCGCCGCTGTGATCACAGATGCAGACACCAGATACAAATACGCGATCAACGATTTCCCGCTGATTCCCCGCTATGCAGTGCTGGATCCCAAGGTTACCTTAAGCCTGCCCCCATTTATCACCGCAACTACAGGTATGGATGCCCTGACTCATGCAGTGGAGGCATACATCGGCAATTCCACCACCATTGATACACGCAGGGATGCATTAAAAGCGGTAAAACTGATTTTTGAAAATATAGACATTGCCTATGAGCATGGCGATAATATTCAGGCAAGACGAAATATGCTCCACGCCTCCTTCTATGCAGGCTGTGCTTTTACCAAATCCTATGTAGGATATGTTCATGCAGTGGCTCATTCCCTGGGCGGACAGTACAACGTTCCCCATGGACTTGCCAATGCCATTCTGCTACCGCTGGTACTTCGGGAATATGGCTCCTGCATTGACAAAAAGCTCCACAGACTTGCCATTGCAGCAGGACTTGCAGACAAAAAAACGCCGGACCATGAAGCAGCAGAGCTTTTTATCCGGTCAATTGAAGAGATGAAAGAGCGATTTGGAATCGTAAATATTGCAAAAGAAATTCAGGAAACAGATATCCCCAAGCTTGCCCATTATGCAGATAAAGAGGCCAATCCTCTGTATCCTGTGCCGAAGCTTATGGATGCCTCCGAACTGGAGAAATTTTATTACATGCTGATGTCTCTGACTTCCAAGGAAAATACCTCAGAAGCTGAGAAGTAACTGTTAATATTCTTCTATCCTGCAAAGCGTTTTTTATAAAAATATCAAAATACAGGAACCTGCAGACTCTCAATAGTTACCTGATATCTATATTATATAAGGAAATAATGTATTATGACAGAAACAGAAATTAAAGAAATCGTTCAGAAACAACGCAGCTATTTTTACACAGGTGCCACTTTACCGGTAGAAAAAAGGCTGGATGCCTTAAAAAAATTAAAGACCTGTATTCAGAAATATGAACCACTGATCAATGAAGCACTGAAACGTGACCTTGGAAAAAGTAACTTTGAATCCTATATGTGTGAAGTGGGACTTGTGCTCTCAGAACTCAGCTACATGATCCGCCATACACCTTCCTATGCAAAAGAAAAAACAGTACTGACTCCCCTTGCCCAGTTCGCTTCCAGAAGCTATAAGAAGCCATCTCCTTATGGTGTTGTCCTGGTTATGAGCCCATGGAATTATCCTTTCCTGCTCACCATTGATCCGCTGATCGATGCGATTGCAGCCGGAAATACAGTTGTACTGAAACCAAGTGCCTACTCTCCTCACACCAGCCGGGTGATTGAAACCATTATCACCGAATGTTTTGATCCCCGGTATGTGGCTGTGGTAAACGGCGGACGTGCGGAAAATAACACTCTTCTCAATGAACATTTTGACTATATTTTCTTTACAGGAAGCCAGCATGTTGGCAGGGAAGTAATGGCAAAAGCATCTGTACATCTGACCCCGGTTACCCTGGAGCTGGGCGGTAAAAGCCCCTGCATTGTAGAGAAAAGTGCCAACCTGAAACTTGCAGCCAGAAGAATTGTATTTGGAAAATATCTCAACTGTGGTCAGACCTGTGTAGCACCTGATTATATTTACTGCGACAGAGAAATCAAGGATGAACTGATCCGACAGATTCAGAAACAGATCAGGAAACAGTTTGGTTCCACACCTCTGAATAATAAGAATTATGGGAAAATTATTAATGAAAAGCACTTTACTCGTATCTGCAATCTGATCGATCCCAGCAAGGTAGTCTGCGGCGGTGACAACAATCCGGGAGCTCTTCAGATCGCTCCTACTGTTATGGATAATGTAACCTTCGGGGATGCAGTAATGCAGGAGGAAATCTTCGGTCCTGTGCTTCCTGTGCTGGCCTATGATTCCCTGGATGAGGCCATCGAAAAGGTCAACTCCATGGCACATCCTCTGGCACTATATATCTTCACCTCCGACAAAGAAGCTGCGGAAAAAGTTACTTCCCACTGTGGATTCGGAGGCGGATGTGTCAATGACACCATCATCCACCTGGCAACCAGTGAGATGGGATTTGGCGGCTTTGGTGAAAGCGGAATGGGTTCCTACCATGGCAAAGACGGTTTTCATACCTTCTCCCACTATAAGAGTATTGTAGACAAAAAAACATGGCTGGATCTGCCAATGAGATACCAGCCATATAGAAAAATTTATGAAAAATTATTGAGGAAGTTCCTGAAATAAGGAACTTTCTCAGGATTGATTCCCCTTATCAGCTCTGCTGACCAGTTGATTACGAATTTCCTGCATCCGGTTATCCAACTGAGCACCCTGGGTGGCACACGCCAGAAGCTCCTCCTGCAATTGCTGTGCCTGATCTGCCGGGATATCTTTTTTATAGCGAAGCTTATGTTCCAGACTTGCCCAGAAATCCATGGCGATAGTTCGAAACTGGACTTCCACATTTACCATTTTTTTGTTTTTCTGCAGAAAGATAGGCACCTGCACGATCAGATGCAGGCTTCTGTAACCACTGGGTTTTGGATTTTTTATATAATCTTTTTTCTCGATCAGTACAATATCATCCTGACGCAGAAAGCTGTCTGCCAGCTCATAGATATCCTCCGGAAAAGAACAGATTACCCGGACACCTGCGATATCCTTGATATTTTCTTCTATAGCAGTTAAAGACATGGGAATATTTTTTCTGCGTATTTTCCGCACAATACTGTCATAAGATTTAATTCTGGTTTTAATACCTTCGATAGGATTTTTATCATATTCCAGGGAATACTCCTGATTCAGCACTCTAAATTTTGTCTCAATCTCCATGACAGCACACTGATAGTAAGACATCAGCAGATCAAAGGGCCTTTTATTTTTCTGGATCATTTCCAGAAATTCTTCAGACAGTAGACTCCTGCGGATCAGCTCGTCCTTTCTGGCTTCTATACGGTTTTTTCGTTCCGACATAATTTCTTCAAAATTTTTCAAATGTTCATCCCCCTCTTACGGTTTTGTATAATTACTATAGCAATCCTCGTAAATAGTGCATTTAATAGGCTCGCTATAAACTGTCCACTTTTTTCAGCAACAATAAATCATACACTATTATAACACAATTCCCGCAAAGAGTAACCATTCTCGTTACTGTTTATTCCATTCTCGGTAACGTCTCAGTAACGCAACCAGTAAACCAGCCAGTAAACAATAACCCATTCTTCTTTTCTTCGCAAAACACTTGTTCTTTATCATCAAACATGGTATTCTTATTTTGCTGCAGACTGTTATCGTAATTCAGGAAAATACCGTAACACCAGCCATTTCATTACTTACAGTATTTTCCTGAATTTCTATAAATGGTATGTTGCAGATATAATATATTGCAAATATGCACTACATCTATAGCAATCCTCTTAAATGTATCATTTACGAGGACTGCTATACAATTTTATATAATACAGGAGACTCAACACATGGATGGATATGAATTTGAATATCAATGTGCAAAGATACTAAAGCGAAAGCATTTTTCTAAAATAAAAGTAACCCAAAGCTCCGGAGACCAGGGAATCGATATCATTGCTTTCAAACATCGAAAAAAATACGGGATACAATGTAAATATTACACCCATCCCGTTGGAAATAAAGCTGTTCAGGAAGCCTATGCAGGTGCAAACTTCTACGACTGCGATAAAGCTGTTGTAATGACAAATATAACCTTTACAAAGTCAGCAACCCAGCTTGCACAGAAACTGGATGTTGAACTATGGCCTGACTGCCCTGTTACACCCTTTTACAGTTTACCGTTTAAAATCATGAGTTTATTAAATGCAGTACTTTTTCTTTACGCAGTGCTCGCATTTCTCTCCCTGAAACCTGAATTTGATTTTATTCATCTTCCCTTTGTTCCTGATACCCTGACGCTGATCATCATTCTTACAGCTTCTATTTCCGGTATCTTCGGCTGGAGTTTTTTTCTGTGTAATCTCATTGCTGCAGGCGCATACCTTTATCTTGCATTTCATACACTCATTCTGCCGATATATGCAGAAACAGGCAGCTGCACAAATATACACATGCTTTCCCTGATTCCGGCAGGCGTATATCTGCTTCATGCAGGATGGATAAAAATCAGGAAATAACAGTCTTATGAATAACTATTATAATGCTCAGCTTCCTGATTTGCCAAAAAGCAGCCCTGCTCATGAGAACATAGAACTCCTACTGCCTGTAAATAGGCATAGATAACCGTTGTTCCCACGAACTTCATGCCACGTTTTTTCAAATCTTTTGATATACAATCAGACTTTTCAGAAATCCTTCGTCCAGATGCTCCGGTATTTCAAAGAATACATCTATTTTTCCAGGTTCTGCGGAACGGTCTTCAAAGGCAGGGAAAATAAAGCCGCATTTTGGAGTTCCGGCATTGTAATCTTTATCTACCGGAGCCACCACACAGATCAGGAAACTGTATATTTCTTCTGATTCCCACCTGTGTGTATCTGCCGCATGCAGGATGGTTACAACTACAGATACGTAAACCTTAAACAAAAGAATACCGCTGTGTAATATAACAAAAAAGACCCTGAAGAACTGTATTTCTACAATTCTCCAAGGTCAAATTTTACGTTTGGACACTTTAGGGCTGGTTGGCTATTTTACCTCTTTAGAGGATATTTCGCTTTGCCCCTTAACAATATGTTAATTATGCATTCTTCTCAGCGATAGCTGCCTGTGCTGCTGCAAGACGAGCGATCGGTACACGGAATGGTGAGCAGGATACATAGTTAAGACCGATCTTGTGGCAGAATTCTACAGAAGACGGATCTCCACCATGCTCGCCGCAGATACCTACGTGAAGGTTCGGGTTAACCGGTTTGCCGAGTTCGATAGCCATCTTCATCAGCTTGCCAACGCCAACCTGATCCAGTTTTGCAAATGGATCGTTCTCGAAGATCTTAGCGTCATAGTATGCGTTGAGGAATTTACCTGCATCATCACGGGAGAAGCCGTATGTCATCTGAGTAAGGTCGTTTGTACCGAAGCAGAAGAAGTCTGCTTCTTTAGCGATCTCATCAGCTGTAAGAGCTGCTCTCGGGATCTCGATCATTGTACCAACTTCATACTGAAGGTCAGAACCAGCGGCTTTGATCTCAGCATCAGCTGTCTCAACTACGAATTTCTTAACATATTTAAGCTCTTTTACATCGCCAACAAGTGGGATCATGATTTCCGGTTTGATTGTCCAGTCCGGATGAGCTTTCTTAACTTCGATTGCTGCGCGGATAACTGCTGTTGTCTGCATCTTAGCGATTTCAGGATAAGTAACAGCAAGACGGCATCCACGATGTCCCATCATCGGGTTGAACTCATGAAGAGAAGCGATGATAGTCTTGATCTGCTCTACAGTTTTGCCCTGAGCATCTGCAAGTTTCTTGATGTCAGCTTCATCTGTAGGAACGAACTCATGAAGAGGCGGATCCAGGAAACGGATAGTAACAGGGTTACCTTCCAGAGCTTCAAAGAGACCTTTGAAGTCATCCTGCTGGAATGGAAGAACTTTTGCAAGAGCTTTTTCTCTCTCTTCTGCTGTTTCGGAGCAGATCATTTCACGGAATGCATCGATACGTCCCTCACCGAAGAACATATGCTCTGTACGGCAAAGACCGATACCTTCTGCACCAAGCTCTACAGCTTTCTTAGCATCAGCCGGAGTATCTGCGTTTGTACGAACTTTCATTGTTCTGTACTTGTCAGCCCAAGCCATGATGCGTCCGAACTCACCAGCGATTGTAGCGTCTACAGTCGGGATGATTCCGTCGTAGATGTTACCTGTTGTACCATCGATGGAGATGAAGTCTCCTTCGTGGAATTCTTTACCAGCAAGTGTAAATTTCTTGTTTTCTTCGTCCATAGCGATATCACCACATCCGGATACACAGCACTCACCCATACCACGGGCAACAACTGCTGCGTGAGATGTCATACCACCACGAACTGTCAGGATACCCTGAGCAGATTTCATACCTGTGATGTCTTCCGGAGATGTCTCAAGACGTACAAGTACGACTTTTTCTCCTCTTTCAGCCCATTCAACAGCATCATCAGCTGTGAATACGATCTTACCGCAAGCAGCTCCAGGAGAAGCACCAAGACCTTTACCCATTGGTGTAGCAGCTTTCAGAGCAGCAGCATCAAACTGTGGGTGAAGAAGAGTATCAAGGTTACGTGGATCGATCATAGCTACAGCTTCTTCTTCTGTTCTCATTCCCTCATCAACAAGGTCACAAGCGATCTTTAAAGCAGCCTGAGCTGTTCTCTTACCATTACGTGTCTGAAGCATATACAGTTTACCATGTTCTACAGTAAACTCCATGTCCTGCATATCTCTGTAGTGTTTTTCAAGTGTTTCACAAACCTGTTTGAACTGTACGAATGCTTCCGGGAATTTCTGTTCCATTTCGGAGATGTGCATAGGTGTACGAACACCGGCAACAACGTCTTCACCCTGAGCATTTGTAAGGAATTCACCAAACAGACCGTTAGCTCCTGTAGCAGGGTCACGTGTGAAGGCAACACCTGTACCACAGTCATCACCCATGTTACCGAATGCCATCATCTGTACGTTAACAGCTGTACCCCAGGAATACGGGATATCGTTGTCACGACGATATACGTTCGCACGTGGGTTGTCCCAGGAACGGAATACGGCTTTGATAGCACCCATTAACTGTTCCTTAGGATCAGTTGGGAAATCAGCACCGATTTTTGCTTTATATTCAGCTTTGAACTGTTCAGCTAATTCATGAAGGTCTTCTGCAGTAAGTTCAACATCCTGCTTAACACCTCTTTTAGCTTTCATCTCATCGATAAGTTCTTCGAAATATTTCTTTCCGACTTCCATAACTACATCAGAGTACATCTGGATGAATCTTCTATAGCAGTCCCATGCCCAACGAGCATTGCCGGATTTTTCAGCAAGTACGTTAACAACGTCTTCATTTAAACCAAGGTTCAGGATAGTATCCATCATACCTGGCATAGAAGCTCTCGCACCAGAACGAACGGAAACAAGCAGAGGATTTTCTTTGTCACCGAATTTCTTTCCGGTAACTCCTTCCATTTTGGTGATTGCTTCCATGATCTGAGCCATGATCTCATCATTGATCTGTCTTCCGTCTTCATAGTACTGAGTACAAGCTTCTGTTGTGATTGTGAAGCCCTGAGGTACAGGAAGACCAAGGTTTGTCATTTCAGCAAGGTTGGCACCTTTACCACCCAGAAGGTTTCTCATATTAGCGTTACCTTCTGTAAACATGTAAACCCATTTTGCCATTTTACATTTTCCTCCTAAATTATTGTTCTTTTGTAACTATTCAGCATTCTGTTGTGAAGTAACTGAACAGCCACACCTTTCGCACATAAGTAAATATATGTTTCTTATACGCACATAATTATTTTATAGAATTTGTGTCATTTCGTCAAGGTTATTCTGCTAAAATTAGCTAAAATTTTTATACATTCTGCATAAAGTGATTTATTTTATTATTCTTATTATTGTTAAGGTTTTCTCAGTCCTTTATTCTGGTCTTTATCTATATTTTTCTCTCACATATATGACAGGAAAAAACGGGAAGCAAAACAGATAAGTTGATCTGCCCGGCTGCCCGTTTATAATTTTTATCAATTATTTCTTTCTGCCTTTTTTCATGTTCAGTACCAGATGTCTCGGCATACCATTTACCATAATAGGCTGATAATCTCCCTGAATCAGAGGTTTAATATAGTCTACAAAATCCTTAGTTACGTTTGTAGCATCTTTATTCATCCATTCTCTCGGAACAAGTTTCTCCTCATTTGCGATTCTGTGTACATCGTAGATACCTGTAGCTGCCATGTAGGGATCATCGGAAACACGGTCGATAACAACCATCTTACCTGTGTCACCTTCATCTGCAGCTTTAACTGCAGCACCACCTACCATGAATGCTTCATCAATATCCACTCTGGATGCCATATGGGAAGCACTTCTCTGTAATGTGGAAAGTTCAACAGCTCTTGTCTTGCATCTGCACTCCGCTGCCAGGAAGTTTGCCAGATAAGTGGCTGTTCCCTGAAGCTGTTTGTGTCCAAATGCATCCACATAGTCTCCCACGCTTCCAAGCTCACATACATATCTTCCGTCTGCCAGCTTGATTCCCTCGGAAACTGCGATTACAATAGATGCTTTTTTATTCAGAAGATCTTTTACTTTTGCAAGGAATTTCTCAACATCAAAAGGCACTTCCGGCAGATAGATCAAATCCGGTCCGTCGCAGTCCTCAGATTTTGCCAGTGCTGTGGCACCTGTAAGCCATCCGGCATTACGTCCCATGATCTCCATGATCGTAATCATATTTTTCTTATAAGTAAGTCCCAGTGCATCGCGGATCACTTCTTTTGTGGATGCGCCGATATATTTTGCAGCACTTCCGAATCCGGGTGTATGGTCTGTCAACGCCAGGTCATTGTCGATTGTTTTCGGAACACCAAGGAACTTCTGAGTCTGTCCTGTAAGAATCGCATAATCAGACAGTTTCTTGATCGTATCCATGGAATCATTTCCGCCAATGTAGATAAACGCATAGATATCCAGTTTATTTAAGATCTCAAAAATTTTCTCATAAATTGCTTTATCTTCGTGAATCTCAGGAAGCTTGTAACGACAGGAACCTAAAAATGCAGATGGTGTTCTCTTGAGTAATTCGATATCCAGTTCTGAATGAATCTGTGTTGACAGATCAATATACTGTTCATCCAACAGTCCCTGAATGCCGTGAAGCATTCCGTATACTTTGTCAAATCCTCGTTCAATGGCATTCTTATAAACTCCGGCAAGACTGGAATTGATTACTGCAGTAGGTCCTCCTGATTGTCCAACAATGATATTTCTTTTTTTCGCCATAGCAATGACCTCCTTGTTTTCACGTTTTGTTCATTATGTCTTAGAGTGTGTCTGAAAAATGCTTTACGCAAGATGTGTGTCACAATTTTTCAAACACGCTCTGGTCCCGCAGGACTCGTTGAGGTAAATTGTAACAAATATTTTTTTATTCGTCAATCATTTATTGTGGTTTTTACACATACGATTTCTGTATTCCGTCACTATATCAGTGTATTTTTCAATTTGCCACGACATTTCAGGTCTATTTTTGTATATTTATAACTATAATTAATCCGGCCCATGTGTTATACTTATAGACAGATTGATTCCGGCATCAACTTATAGCAATCAAAACCTTTTTAAAAATTGCCGGACATCAATGTCCGTGACTATTCGGTACCTTCGCAGTTACGAACCAAAATGCATTTCAAATCACCTTCGGTGATTTGCAGAATACTGCCAGCTGAACAGTTACACAATATTTATCGATCAAGGAGGATTCATTTATGATCCATACAATTGAAAACGACTATCTTAGAGTATCTGTAGACGATCATGGTGCTGAGCTTTGCAGCATTTTTGATAAAGTACATAACAGAGAAGTGATCTGGCAGGCAGATCCGGCTTACTGGAAACGCCACGCCCCTGTTCTTTTCCCTAATGTGGGACGTCATTTTGAGGATCACTATCGTATTAATGGAGTCGAATATCCCTCCAGTCAGCATGGGTTTGCCAGGGACAGCGAATTTACCTGCGTGGATATGACTGCTGATTCCATCACCCATAGGCTGAAATCTTCTGATGCCACAAGAGAAAATTATCCATATGATTTTGAGCTGAAGATCAAGCATGTTCTGGAGAAGAACCAGGTCAGTGTATGCTGGGAAGTGATCAGCCTTAATGATGAGACCATGTATTTTACAATTGGCGGCCATCCTGCATTCAATGTACCTGCCGGAGGAATTGGCTCCCAGGAGCAATATCATCTTACTTTCGACGGCCAGGATTCCCTCTCCTATCTGCTGATCGACATGTCATCAGGCACCGCGGTCGCAGATAAAGCTTATACACTGGAGCTTGAGAATGGTTCCTGCCTTATCGATGCTCACATGTTTGACAAAGATGCCCTTATTTTTGATGACCAGATTGAAAAGGCCGGCATCGCTTTCCCTGACGGAACTCCTTATGTGGAACTGATCTGTCATGGATTTCCAAGCTTTGGCATCTGGTCCGTCCCGGGTTCTCCTTTTGTATGTCTGGAACCATGGATGGGACGCTGTGATGATTTTGGATTTAAGGGCGAGCTTCCGGAAAAGAAATATATCAACACTCTGGACAAGGATGAAATTTTTACTGCATCATATGAAATAAAAATTTATTAATTTTCTCCATTTATCCTGAAAGCTGTGCTATAATGTCACAGTATATGAAAGTCATCCTGTCCCGTATCCACGAATTTACCCATGCAGACATGACTGATTCATGGCAGCCACTCAGGACTTTCATAGAAAAACACAGGAGGAAATTTCCATGACTAGAGAAGAATTTCAGAAGCTGACACAGGATGTTGTACTGCTCGACGGCGCTACCGGTTCCAATCTTATGGCCGCCGGAATGCCAAGAGGAATCTGTACAGAAGCATGGATCATGGAGCACAAAGAAGTTCTGCAGAATCTGCAGAAGGCTTATGTTGAAGCAGGAAGCCAGATCGTATACGCACCTACTTTCGGCGGAAACCGTTACAGTCTGGGGCTTCACGGACTACAGGATAAGCTTGCGGAAATGAACCATGCACTTGTAAATATTTCCAGAGAGGCAGTAGGACATAAGGTCTATGTTGCCGGTGATATTACCACAACAGGCAAGATGATGGAGCCTGCCGGTGATCTTACCTATGAGATGGCATATGAAACATACTGTGAACAGATTAAGGTTCTTGAGGATGCAGGTGTTGATCTGATCGCTGCGGAAACCATGATCAATATCGAGGAAACACTTGCTGCACTGGATGCTGCTGCATCCGTAAGTTCTCTTCCTGTAATGTGTACAATGACCGTAGAAGCTGACGGAAGCATTTTCAGCGGAGGAAATGCTGTGGAGGCTGCGATCGCCCTTGAGGGTGCAGGTGCTGTGGCAGTTGGGATTAACTGTTCTGTAGGACCTGACCAGCTGGTATCCGTTGTCCGCAATATCAAAGAGAACGTATCCATTCCTGTCATCGCCAAACCTAATGCCGGTATGCCGACGATTGATGATCAGGGAAATGCCATTTACAGTATGGACGCCAAAAGCTTTGCAGAACATATGAAGGTTCTGATTGAAAATGGTGCGTCTGTTGTCGGAGGATGCTGTGGTACTACTCCGGAATTCATCCGCGAGATAAGCAGAAGCCTCGGAAGATAGATTTTGTATCTTCGACAGCCATAGTCAGACGAATAACGAATATTCGCAGCCAAAGCAGGGAACTTTCCTGATTCGGTTAAAGAGGGATATGACTCAAAAAAGCACATAACTTAGGATAGAATCTGTCTCAATCCGAGATATTCTCATCCTCTGTTATGTGCTTTTTGGTAATTGTCCGGCTTTCCTCTGTCCTGATCCTGCGAAAATACCATGGCAATTCTATAAACAGTTGCGCTTTTTATTATCTGCTTTTCATCTACTTCACTTTGATTGCTTTTTTCGGGCACATCTCCTGGCAGCAGAAACAGCGGATACACTTTCTGTAATCATATACCGGCGGCTTTCCTTTGCCTTTTCTGAAATCCACAGCTTTCCCCGGAACCGGACAGCTCTGCACACAGATCCCGCAGCGGACACATTTATCAGCTTCTATATATGGTTTTTTCTGAAAAATGTTTAACGCTCCCGCCATTCTTGTCCAGATATTCTTTCGCACTTCTGTACGGTCTGCATTAAAAGCCGGATTTCCGTATTTTTTCACTGCCTCTGCCATGGAGATCTCCCCGTCTGGTGTCAGAAGGGTAATCTCCTCTTCTTTCCATGTACCAAGTCCCATTTTCTCGCCATGATAGTTCGTCGGAACCATCTCCGGTTTCAGATAAACCAGACGGCTGAATACACTGTCCAGTGCAACCGGATCTGTGGACATCAGCAATACATTCATAGGAACCGGATCCCCTGAACCCGGTCCGTTGCCCTCCATGGCCACAATCCCATCCATCACATACAGCTTCGGCGCCACACATTTATTCAGATCAATAAGCATTCTGGCAAAGCTGTCTGCACTCGGGTACTGCGTGTGCCCCTTCGCTTTATGGAATCCATATACAAACCCATAGCTGTTCTTAACCGCACCGGTGATACGTTCTAATGCATGTGTTTTCATCTTGCTCAGGGAAATCACACAGTCCTGCTCCAACAGTTCTTTTGGCAGGATAAATTCCTTTGCCTGGACTCCCTGCGGATAAGCAGTTTTCACGCCCTCAGAATAATCAACAGCCGGAATATGATATTTCTCCAGATAAGTATCCATTCCTGTTCCGCGGATCACTGCCTGAGTGGTTCCATGACCGCAGGAATCTGCAAGCACAATATTCTCATACCCACTTTCACGCAGGATTCCCGCAAAAGCTCCTACTACAACCGGATGTGTGATCACTGCTTTCTCTACCTCTGCTTTTTTCAGCAGATTCGGCTTCAGCAGGATCTTCGCATCCTTTGGAATCAGAGTCTCCACTCCGCCCAGAAAATCCAGCCCCTGTTTCAGCAGCATATAGATTTTTTCTTCATCATATTCCCGGCAGGGAAGTAATACCACTTTACTTTTCACCAAATTCACGCACCTTTATCATCTCCGGACAGATCCACCTGTCTCAGTGCTTTTCTTACCGGCAAAATACATGCCGGCACTACAGAGAGACAGTCCACACCCATCCTCAGAAATTCTTCTGTCAGGGCAGTATCTGCAGCAAGTTCCCCGCAGATACAGACACGTCTGTTTTCTGCATGTCCCGCTTCGATCACCATTTGAATCATACGCAGCACTGCCGGGTGATGGTCATTATATTTCTTGCGCAGAAGCGGATTCTGTCTGTCCATCGCCAGTGTATACTGACTCAGGTCATTGGTTCCAAGACTCAGGAAATCCACTCTTCTGGCAAGCTCCCGGCTGATCATGACTGCTGCCGGAGTTTCGATCATGATTCCTGTCTTAATATGTTTATACGGAATTCCTTTTTCATCCAGCCCGATCTTTACTTCCCGGATAATTTCTTCAATCTCATCCATTTCCTCTTCTGAGCTGATCATCGGATACATCAGCGCCAGGTTTCCATATGCACTCGCCCTGAAAATTGCCCGAAGCTGTGCCTTGAACATTCTTTTTCTGTCAAGGCAGAGACGGATTCCTCTGTTCCCCATGATCGGATTTGTCTCGTCCGGGATATTCAGATATTCTGCCTGCTTGTCTGCTCCAAGATCTGCCGTACGGATCACAGTGAGCTTTTCTCCCATGGTCTCCGCAATCTTTTTGTATGCAAGAAACAGCTCATTTTCACGAGGATAATTTTCTCTTCCAAGATACTGGAATTCACTGCGCAGAAGACCAATTCCGGCAGCTCCGTAATACAGCACACTGTTCAGGTCGTCCATATTTCCGATATTGGCATAGATTTCAATTTTTCTGCCATCTTTTGTGATATCCGGTTCTCTCCTTAATTTCAGAAGCTCTTCTCTTTCTTCTTTATCAGCCTGCCTACGGATCTCATATTCTTTTTTTACCTCTTCATCCGGATCAATATACAAAGTTCCGGTATATCCGTCCACAATAGCCTGCCGTCCGTCCCACTCCGAATCTGTGTCAATTTCCAGCAGAGCCGGTATATTCATTGTTTTTGCCATAATGGCAGCATGAGACATATCGGAACCATGGTGGGTAACAATAGCCATCAGTTTATCCTTATCCATCTCCATCAGTTCTGTTGGAGTGATACTCTCCGTCACAACGATCACAGGTTCATCCCCAAGATCTATCCTGGGAGAGATACCTCCCAGTTCACCGATCAGGCGGTCAGAAATCTCCCGCATATTATCCAGCCGTTCTTTAATCGCAGGCTCTTCCAGATTTCTGAAAGTCTTAAGCATCTCATCCCTTGTAGTCATTACCGCATAGGCAGAATTTACTTTTTCACTCTGTATGACACTCTCAATGGCACGTTGAAAGCTTTTTCCCTCCAGCAGATTCTTCTGTCTGAGAAAAATCTCTGCCTGGGTTCCCTGAATTATGCAGTTTTTTTCATATAAATCCTCCAGCTGTTCCATGACTCTGGTGCGCGCCTGCCGGAAAATATTCAGCTCTGTTTTCACATCTGTGATTTCGTACTGGCGCATCTGATATTCGCTTTTATGATAATACAGTATCTTACCGATGGCAATTCCGGAAAAGGCACCGGTTCCCTTGTAAACATCCATATTAACTCCTTAGTTGATTAACCCCTTAGTCGCAGGCAGCCTTAAATTCAGTCCAGTTCTTCTGATACTGTGCGTCTGCGTCCTGGCTTACATTCTGGACGATCTCGCCCTTTGTAACATCATCCGGAACTACCAGATCCGGATTTACCAGCTCATCTGCTGCTTTATTTGTGCTGTAATAACCGATATAGTCTGTGCATTTCGCTGCAACCTCCGGCTGCATGATGTAATCCATGAAAGAATATGCCGCATCTTTATCCGGCGCTTCACTTGGAATAAACATACCCATAATACCAAATCCTAGTCCTTCTTCCGGATATACCACCTTCAGATCAGGATTCTCAGCCAGAGCAGCTGTTACCTGAGAGGTATAAAGAAATGCAACACTTGCTTCTCCGTTGAGAAGTGCATTCTGTGTATTGTCATCCTGGATCAGACGTACATTCGGAGCAAGTTCCAGAAGCTTCTCTCCTGTCTTCTTGATCACGTCAACGTCCTCTTCATTCATGCTCTCGCCCATGGAAAGCTGGGTGATACCATTGATCACACGATAGTTTGCAGTCAGTGCAATGCTGTCCTCAAGAGACGGATCCCAGAGGTCTTTATATCCTTTGATATCAATATCCACCTGCTCCGGATCGTAAACGATCAGCGGAATACCTGCTCCGTAAGGAACTGTGTATTCGTCATCCGGATCATAGAACTGTCCCTGATATAATGGGTTGATATTTCCGATATTCTCCAGAGAATCCTTGTCAAGCTTCTCTGCAAGTCCTTCCTGGATCGCAGTTTCCAGAATATAGTCATCTGCGATTACAATATCATAGTCGCCGCCCTTTGCCATGGAAAGCTTCTCAAGCATGGTTTCATCTGTATCGAAGTTTGAATAAACAACTTTAACTCCTGTCTCTTTTTCAAAATCGTCCAGAACTTCCTGTGGGAACATTCCTTCCCATGTAAAAAGTACAAGTTCTTTATCATCTCCTGCATCCTTGAATCCGGTGAATGCTGTTCCTGCCATTAATGCACACATCACTACTGCAAGTACTCTTTTTTTCATAAATGATCTCCCTTCTTATGCTCTGCATTGTTGTCTGTATCTATCAGCCACTGTCCGCCTTCCACTGTATCGGCAGACAGCGGCTATCCTTTTTTACTTTGCTTTTACTTTTGTCCAGAGTTCCGCAAATTTCTGCTTGATCTTTGGCTGCTGATAAGCAAAGATTTCGTTATTCGGGTTGGTTGTATCCGGAATATAAGAACTGATCCCGGCATAGTCCCCCTCCTTCATGGTTTCAAAAGCACTCTTCACTGTAGAAGTATACCCTACTTCTTCCGTATTGGAAAGAGCAGATTTATCACTGATCATAAAATCAATAAATTCATGGGCAAGCTGTACTTCGCTGCAGTCCTTTGTGATAACCATTGCATCATACCATCTGTTGGTTCCCTGTTCCGGTGTGAAGTAATCCAGATTCGGATTTTCACTGATAATGTAAGATGCATCTCCGGAGTACACAACTGCCAGCGCTTTGTTTCCTGAAATCATGTTGTCGATCACATCATCGCCTGCATAGATTGGATCCATAGTGTCACGCTGATCGATCAGCCACTGATAAGCCTCCTCGATCTCAGACTCATTTGTAGTATTCATGGAATACCCAAGTGCCTTTAATGCTATCATAAAGGAATCCCTCTCAGAATCATACATGTAAATATTTCCTTTATATTTCGGATTACACAGAAGATTCCAGCCATCTTTCAGATCAGCCTCATCTACTACTGTCTTATCATAAAGGATTCCTACTGTTCCCCAGAAATACGGACAGGAATAACGGTTGCCCGGATCATAGCTCTGGTTCATGACATCATTCAGCAGATTTTTCTTATTCGGAATTTCTTTCCAGTCAAGTGCCTGCAGATATTCTTCTTTGATCAGTCTCTCAATCATGTAATCAGACGGGATCAGTACATCATAAGTCTCACCGCTTGAAAGCTTGGTGTACATCATCTCATTTGACTCAAAAGTCTCGTATACGATGGTACAATCATATTCTTTTTCGAAATCCTCCAGCAGGGAAAGATCCATGTACTCTCCTGCATTGTAAACTTTCAGCACATGAGTGGACTGCGCCACGAATCCCCATTTGATCAGCCCTGCCGTAACGGCAACAACCAGAACTACAGAGACAATTTTTACTGCTTTCCTGTTCAGCTTTCTGGCTTTATTCTTAAACTTCGGAAGCAGATTGGACAAAAGCAGTACCACGATGATGACTACGATCACGATGGTTGACAAAGCATTGATCGTCGGATTGATACGCTTTGTCATATTATATACAACAATAGAGATATTCTTTACACCATTTCCTGATACGAAATAGGAAATAACGAAATCATCAAATGACATGGTAAATGCAAGCAGCGCGCCTGCGAAAATACCCTCTTTGATCATCGGCACGATAACCTTTGTCAGAGCCTGAAAAGGTGTTGCCCCAAGGTCCATGGCAGCATTTGCCATATTCGGATCCAGAGCCCTTACCTTCGGATAAACGCTGGTAATTACATACGGGGTACAGAATGCAATATGTGCCAGTAGCATAGTCAGATATCCTTTTCGAAATCCCAGAGAAGAGAACAACAGCATCAGGCTGATGGCAGTTACGATCTCAGGATTCAGGATCGGGATATTATTAATATTCAAAAGCAGTTCTTTGATTACCTTCTTTGATTTGGATAAACCGATCGCTGTAATGGTTCCAAGTATTGTAGAAACAATGGTCGCAATGATCGCAATGGTAACAGATACATAAACTGCCTTAATTACTTCCCCGTTACCGAGAAGTTCCTGATACCAGCGCAGGGAAAAGCCTGTAAATCTGGTCAGTGACTTGGATGAGTTAAAGGAAAAGATCATCGTCACCAGGATCGGCAGGTAAAAGAAAGCAAGGCAGAGTACTACATATAACATTGAGAAAAATTTATTATTACGTTTCATGCCGTCCTCCCTTATTCATCTTTATCCATCTTCTTCATCAGGCTCATAAAGATCAGAATGAGCACAGCCAGAATCAGAGAAATCGCACTTCCAAAGTTCCAGTCGCCAACAGAGATAAACTGAGACTCGATCAGGTTACCGATCAGCATGTACTGTCCGCCTCCGAGAAGTTTCGGAATAACGAATGTGGAAATAGACAGCAGGAATACCATCATGATTCCATTAAGCACACCGGGGATGGACAATTTCCAGATAACCTTTGTGAAGGTCTGGAATTTATTTGCCCCCAGGTCATAGGCAGCCTCGATAAAAGATTTATCCATCTTGCTCAGGGATGTATGGATCGGGATGATCATAAATGGCATAAAGTTACAGACCAGACCAACCACTACGGAAAAGTCCGTATACATCATTGTCACCGGGGAAATCCCCAGTAATCCAAGCAAATGGTTGATGATACCATTGTCTGACAGCAGATTCATCCATGCATAAGTACGCAGAAGCATATTGATCCATTCCGGAATAGTTACCAGCAGGATCAGAAGACTCTGGGATTTCTCCGGACATTTGGAAATAATGTATGCCAGTGGATAGCCAAGTCCCAGACAGATGACCGTCGTCAGGATTCCAAGCTTAAAGGACTTGAAAATAACGCTCATATACGTAGCTTCCAGGAATTTGCGGAAATTCTCCAGTGTAAAGGAGAACGTCAGCACTTCGTTTCCATCTTCTGTAAATGCATATAATGCGATCAGTATCAGCGGGATGACAATGACCACAAATGCCCACACAAGATATGGTTTGATAAGATTTCTGTACTGTTTCATCAGTAGCTTCCCATCTTACACATAACATGGATGTCTTCAGGCCCGAATTTCAGTCCCACTTCCCTTCCGACTTCCGCATAATCTGTGGTATGAACCATATAAGTACGAAGTTCTGTCTCGATCAGGATTTCATAATGCACACCCTTGAAGGTAATATTGCGCACGATTCCCCTGATCTTTGCCTGACCGGGATCTACGATATCCAGATCCTCAGGTCTTAACACAACTTCAATCTCTTCATTATCCTCAAATCCCTTATCCACACATTCAAACTCAAATCCGTCAAAAGCAACTAGATAATCGCGGATCATGGTTCCCTCGATAATATTGGATTCACCGATAAAGCCTGCAACAAAACGGTTTTCCGGCTCATTGTAGATATCTGTAGGAGAACCAATCTGCTGAATCTCACCGTTATTCATAACAACAACCGTATCTGACATGGACAGGGCTTCTTCCTGGTCATGGGTAACATAAATGAAAGTGATGCCAACTTCCTGCTGGATCTTCTTTAATTCTACCTGCATCTGTTTACGGATCTTTGCATCCAGTGCACCCAGGGGCTCATCTAAAAGCAGGACCTTCGGCTCATTTACCAGAGCCCTGGCAATGGCCACTCGCTGCTGCTGTCCACCTGAGAGCAGAGTTACATCTCTTTTCCCAAAGCCTCCCAGACCAACCATCTTCAGCATACGCTCCACCTTCTGGGCGATGACAGTTTTATCGACCTTCTTCAGGTTCAGCCCAAAACCGATGTTCTCCGCCACATTTAAATGAGGAAAAAGAGCATACTTCTGAAACACAGTATTAACCTCTCTCTTGTACGGGGGAAGCTTGGAGATCTCAATTCCGTTAAACAGTACTTCTCCGTCACTTGGTTCTTCAAAGCCTGCAATGATTCGAAGGGTGGTTGTCTTTCCACATCCGCTGGGTCCCAAAAGTGTCAGGAATTCCTTTTCATAAATATCCAGATTGATGCCGCGCAAAACCTGCTGATCATCAAAATTCTTGGTCAGATTTTTTAACTCAATCAGTTTGTTCATCATCTTTTCCTTCCTCTGAATGTATTTTTCTCTGTTTTTTATAATCCGGCTGTTTCAAAAGCATTTGCCGGCTGTTCAGAATATTCCTAAAAGCTATAGCATTTATTTTTTCTTCTTTGTTATCAGTGAATAAACAATAAAAATAACCAGTGTAGCAGCCAGCAATATGGTACATAACGCATTGATCTCCGGCGTCACTCCTGTTTTCAGCTGTGTGTACACCTTGATGGGCAGCGTAGACAGACGCGGTCCGTTTACAAAGATACTTATTACCACATCATCCATAGACATGGCAAACGCAAGCAGCGAACCTGAAATTACAGCCGGCATAATTAAGGGTAGCGTAATATCCCGGAAAGCCCGAAACGGTCCTGCACCCAGATCCCTTGCCGCCTCTTCCAACGCAGGGTCCATTCCCGCCAGTCTTGCCTTCACTTCCATCAGAATATAAGGCACACAGAATACCGTATGACCTATTAACAATGTCAGCATGCCAAAGGGCAGGTTCAGCATATAAAAGAATGCCATCAGCACCATACCAAGGATGATCTCCGGTATCATTAACGGCAATATGGAAATGTATTCCAGCGCCCCTTTTGACTTCCAGTGAATCCTTGATAACCCAACTGCACCCAGAGTACCGATCACTGCACTAACCAGACAGCTTAATACCCCAAGGATCAGACTGTTCACCAACGCTTCCAACATTGCCCTGTCATGGATCAGTTCCTGATACCATTTCAAGGAAAAGCCCGTAAATTTCACCGGCAGTTTGGATTCATTAAAGGAGAAAACGATCACTACCGCGATAGGGAGATACATCAGAAAGAAAATCAGCCCCATATAAAATCCGGCAAATCTTGAATTCTTTTTCATCCGATTCCCTCCAGTTCTCTGGCATTTGTCACTTTCCTGTAAATCATGATCAGTACAGTTGTAAGTACCATCATCACCACAGCAAGTGCTGCTGCAAAGGGCCAGTTACTTCCTCTTGTCATCTGATCCTGTATCAGACTTCCCACAAGTACCACTTTATTTCCGCCCAGGATATCTGCAATAAAAAACAGTCCCATGGATGGCACGAAAGTCAGGATCACACCCGAAAGCAGCCCAGGCAGTGTAAGCTTCAGTGTTATAGTAAAAAATGCCTGCAGTCTGGATGCCCCAAGGTCCCTGGCAGCCTCCACATAAGACCAGTCCAGCTTCTCTGCGCTGGAGTATACAGACATAATCATAAACGGGAGAAGCACATAAATCATACCGATCACAATTGCCGGATAGCTGTACAGGATGGACAGCGGTTTCTCAATGATCCCGAGTTTTATCAATACAAAATTCAAAAGTCCTTTTTTCTGCAGAATAATGATCCAGCCATACAGACGAATCAGGGAATTTACCCAGAACGGCGTAGACAACAGAAGCTGTGCCTTTTTCTTTCTGTGCTCTGGCAGCCTCGCCATGAAATACCCGAACGGATAGCCGATCAAAGCGATTACTATCGTACTGGTAAATGCCAGCTTCAGTGATTCCACAAATGTATTCAGGTATACAGGTTCCAGAATATTTCTGTAATTGTCCAGCGTAAATTTCCAGGTCACCCCAAATCCTCTGGAGGGCGTAGCAAAACTAAGCGCCACCATATAGATAAGGGGGCATACCACAAACACAATGGTAAAAATATACAGTGGAAGTGCCATCCATGCAGAACTGTCAGAACGGTTTCTACGCTTCTTCATGAATATCCTCCCTGTCTACCAGTACTGCATCTGCCGGCAGGAAACTGCATCTAACTGTCTGGCCTTCTGCTACGGATGCGTCGATTCCGTATCTGCTGGCGATCAATTGTGTACCATCGCTCAGCTTCAGCGTTACACGAAGCTGACCTCCTGCGAAGTTCTTCTCTGTAACAGTTGCCTGTAAACATGATACACTATTCTTATTATGTGCATCCAAACCACCACCTGACACACTTATATCAACAGTGTCTCTGTGATCTGTACCGGTATCACCGATTACAGCAGTTTCCTGTAACAATATATTTTCGCTTCTCACAGCCAGAGTTACTTTCTCTCCTGCTGCCAGGTATTGTTTTGCCCTTGTATCCCCTGTATCCTGCTGACTTGTTTCAAGCTTTACAATTACCCTGTCATTTCCGATTTTTACGATTGCATTCTCTCCCTGAATACTCTCTGCAACCCCATGCAGGATATTGGCATTTCCTACAAATGTTGCTACATAACTGGTCTTTGGATGATTATAGATCTCATCCGGTGTTCCGATCTGCTCAATACGTCCGTCCCTCATCACCGCGATCCTGTCAGACATATTGATAGCTTCTTCCTGATCATGAGTGATATAGATAAATGTAATTCCCAGTTTCTTCTGCAGATGCTTCAGTTCTATCTGCATCGCGCGGCGAAGCTGCAGATCCAGTGCTCCCAGCGGCTCATCCAGAAGCAGAACTTTGGGATTATTCACCAGTGCTCTCGCAATGGCAACTCTCTGTTTCTGACCGCCCGAGAGTTCGGAAGGCTTTCTTTTTTCATATCCTTCAAGCTGCACCAGTTCCAGCATCTGAGAAACTTTTTTCCTGATCTCACTCTTAGGAACTTTTTTCAGTTTCAGACCATAGCCAATATTCTCCGCAACATTCATATGCGGAAAGAGGGCATAATTCTGAAATACCGTATTCACATCCCTCTGGTTCGGCTCCAGACCTGTCACCTCCCTGCCATCCAGCCAGACACTTCCTGCATCGGGCTGTTCCAGACCGGCAATGATTCGCAATGTTGTCGTCTTGCCACATCCCGAAGATCCCAGCAAAGTAATAAACTCCCCTTTACTGATCTCAAGACTGATATTATCCAGAACTGCTTCGCCTTCTGTAAAACTTTTCTTTATCTCCTTCAGTTCAAGTGAAACCTCTGCCAACTATACTCAGCTCCTTTCATGTAAAAAAGATACCTCTTTATACTAAAAAAGATACGAAACCACGCGTAAAAGCTCTCGCCCCTACATCGGTTTATGCCAATGCTGACGCCTGTTACAGTGCCAGTCTCTGCATGGTTTCGCATCTGTATATGTCCATTTTCCAATTATAGATATATCCGGTCCGTCCTGTTCCATCCAGTCTGCGTGCACTCCTGACCATGATGTCCACATAAGAAAACCGGAAATCAACCATTCTTCTTGATAGATTCCCGGTCATTATCTATTTGGTATAATCCAAAAGTTATATTAAAGGATAGGCCCGAGATTGTCAAGTAAATTTCTCTTTACAATCATGTGAATTATGTCCTCACATGACTGAAGTCACGTGCTTCCAGACGCTTTAGGCGTCAGACTAAATATCGGCGGATACGCCTGTAACTTAGGTTTGCGCAGATATGCGCTTTTTCCCATGCCAGATATGGCAGGTCCCCACATTACAGGTAGTCCGCTGTATATCTGCCTGCATCTATGCAGCCATTAAGAGTCCCATCTCAGAACTGAGTTCCCTTAGATCTGCATAAACACATGAGGTTCTACGCTTTACTGCAGGGACTTTTGCCTCCAGCAAAGACCTTTCCGTTGCCGGAAGGGGTTTTAAAAGTTCACGGATAAAATATCTGGCCCCGATATTATAAGAAGCTGACAGGTCACAGTTATATCTTTTTCCCGTCTGAAATGCGCAGAGGCTGTGATTTCTCCAGTCACGCAGGACTATCCCTGATCCATCATACGCAAGCCTGCTCGTATTCCATGCACAGATCCTGGATATGCGCATCCCTTTCCTGTGTGCCTGATGTTCACACCGTTTCTGGATATCCCGTTTTCTCCAAAGCTGCAGTTTCTGCCTCTTACTTCCCGATATCTTTCCGTTCATTTCCAGATACTCAAATACGATCACATCTGCATGATTCTCCCATGCATATTCTGCAACTGCCCCTGCGATCTTTCTGCTTAATTCTATATTCAGACGTCTGGTGTATGCCCACCTTTCCCCTGCCTGCGCAGATCCATGTTCCCTCTGGAATCTCCGGATTCGTCCCAGTGTGCGGTACATACGGTCTTTTTCACTGGGGAAGTCAATAAACTTTCTCCCCAGGACAGTTCCGTCTGCCCGCATGATGGTACAGACTGCATCCGTATTGATTCCCAGATCCACGCTGCAGATGATCTGTTCCCTTACAGGTGTCTGAGTAAGTGCCACTTCTTCTGTATAGGAAAAACGCAGGAAATATTTATGGTGTCTTTTTTCCAGTGTCGGGGCTGATGCTTTTTTTCCATACCAGTTCCTGCGCAGGTATTCCATATCCGTATGGCTTAAACACACACGGAACCATCTCCAGTCATGCCCGTCATACAGTTTCAGGTATGCCTCATCTTTTCCCTCTGTCCCTTCGCGGTACATCACATCCCGGTAAAAGACCGGCATGGCATGGTTTTCACAGGTAAAATTCGGTTTCCCGGAGAGTTCTCCCGCTGCCTCCCACTGTTCCATCCGGCTTTCATAGGACGATACACTTCCCAGTGCATGCTGGATGGCAGCTCTCCTGAGATAAGAAGGCATCTTCGGAAAACGGATGTCAAAATCAAAGTGGGCATGGTTCTTTTTCGTTGTGTGAATCAGATGTTCTGCTGCATTAAAGCGTTTTTTTGCTTCCGGGATCATTTTCAGTTCTGCCCACACCTGTTCATAGATTTCCGTCAGATAGCTGACCGCCTGACGATAGATTTCCAGTGTCTGGCGGATTGGGATATTCTGTTTTCGTATTTCCACACCATAACTGGATACCGTCTGCATTTTCTTCTCCTCTGAACTGTTTTTTATTTTGCGCTATGAACAAATTGTACCATAGATATCTTATTCTGTAAACATACGTTCTTTTTTTAACAAAAAAATTGCGCGTCTAACTCATCACGGTTAAATGTATTTTTAAATTCTACCTTGCAAGAGTAAATTCTATACCTGTAGAATTTACTTTTGCATGGATTTTTCCTTCTTCTTTTTATAAAATACTACTGCAGATGATCCCCTGCCTGTGCAGAAGGAGGATAAAATGAATACAGGAAGACCAAAGGGTAACCAAAAACATCTTGACTTATCTGCACGTATTATAATCGAACAGCATTTAAATAACGGTGATTCATTTAGAAGTATTGCAATAGAATTAAACAAGGATCCAAGTACCATATCCAAAGAAATCAGACGTCATTCCATTATCAGGGAAAGAAGCGCAGATGCATTTGCCCCTATTCCCTGTGCAAACAATTATGATAGTTCAAAGCCGCGGACAAATATATGCAATGTCATGCATATGTGCGGTGATAATGAATGCCGGCGCAAATGTGTCCTCTGCAGAAAATTCAGATGCAGCGATGTCTGTAAATTTTATAAACCAAGAGAATGTGAAAAATTAAATAAACCGCCTTATGTGTGCAATGGATGCAGCAAGAAAACGAATTGCATGATGGACAAAAAGATTTATTCTTCAAAATACGCCCAGGACACC
>ENA-OQHZ01000357-OQHZ01000357.1-human-gut-metagenome-genome-assembly--contig:-NODE-357-length-32469-cov-8.385496_pt1 | contig 32469 bp, 27 predicted proteins | sample MGYA00242642_ERZ504734 | MGnify/ENA primary metagenome ERZ504734 (study PRJEB26092, sample SAMD00036210) | human gut metagenome | host: Homo sapiens | study: EMG produced TPA metagenomics assembly of...
GTTGCTGGTTATAGTGTATATGCTTCACAGCAGAAGGTTGAAATGTCAGATTTAGCTATGGCTAATGTAGAAGCATTAGCAAGTGATGAAGGTTCTGTGACATGTGATCCTGATAAAGGAGATACATGTATGGTTGGCTCAACCCCAGTGAAAGATTATGATGAAGACGACTCTTGGTTTTGATTGTTAATTATAGCATCATTGCAATACTATTTATTATTGCAATGATGCTGATTTAATTATATGAATATGAAAAATATAGCATTTTTTTTTATTTTGTTTTGTGTTGGATGTTCTCCACGTGATGATATAAAGCTCAATGATATACAGGTTGAATTTACAGATTTTGCAGAAACTGACTCTTTATTATTTGCTAGTTTATCTGAAGAGATTATAGAGGAGCCATCAGAGATGAAATTATGGGATAATTTTTTGATTATTAATGATTTTAATAAGAGTGGCGATAATTTTATTTCATTTTATTCTTTAGAAAAAAATGAAATAATTGAAACTCGAATGAATAAAGGAATGGGACCTGGTGAAATGTTATCATGTAGTATTAATATTTTAGGGGATGATTTGTGGTTATATGATATGAGTAAATCAAATATTGTTTGCTTTCCTCTTTTAGAAATATCAAATGACAGATTAAAACCGTTCCAATATCAACTTTCAAAGTATTATTATGACATTGCAATGTTAAATGATACTATAATGGTTGGTTCAAATGATCTTACCATAAACAAAAAAATATCTTTTGTAAATATTAAGAACGGTGATATAAGATATTCTGGTGAATATTCGTATGTTAACCCTAATATTCCTATGTCTTCATTTATTGATGCATGTAACAGTTATATAGAAGTCAATCCAAAAACGAAAGATATATTATTGGCTTATCGCTATACAGATGTAATAGAAATTTATGATTCAGAAGGAAATCTGAAAAATTCAGTTCATGGTCCTGATTGTTTTGAAATAAAATTTCAACCAGGTTCGTATGGAATGCGTAAGACAAAGGAGACTAGAAAGGCTTTTGTGAATGCTTATGTAACTGAGAAACACATATATTTATTGTATTCAGGATGTACAAGAGAGGAAAAGAATTGGTCTGACGGAAATGAAATTTTTGTGTATTCATGGAGTGGAGTACCAGAAAAACGATATATTTTAAATCAGCCAGTTTACTCGTTTGCGGTAGATGAATGTAGTGGATATATTTATAGTTATTCTTTGGAAAGTAGTGAATTAATAAAGGCTGTTATGTAACTATTATATAGTGAGAGTGTATCGTGATATATCAGATAGATTGGGATGGTAATCCTGTGATCAAATATGAAACGGATTTGCCATTGTCGCAAATATGTGTATCCAATTCTGATGATATGGTTTATGCGATAGCCAACAGAGAGGAGAATCTGTTGGTGGAGTTTGCTTTATCAGGTGGAAACGAATAAGGTTTTTGGAAAATCCGCTGAAAATAATTAGCTGTAAGAGAATATGTTTATAGGTAGTGAATGAATGATAACAGAAGAATTAAAACAGTAACCTGAATTGCGTATGAAAAATATTTTCTTTCTTTTAATAGTTTTAGTTTTGGGCTCATGCAATGGAACTGACCGAGAAAAAGAGATAGTTATAGAGGATAATATTATAAATCCTGTGGTTCATCGAATTGAAGCAAAGCAGCTATTGAATGTTGATAAAATAGGAGTTTATGATACATTATCTGTTTTTATAAATAGAGGTACTGATAGTATCCTTTATATGTATGACTCTTCGGATTTTACCTATAAAGGAGCTTGTGGAGTCATAGGACATGGACCTGAAGATTTCCAGTTCCCATTTTTTTTGAAGAAGGCAAATGATAATAATGGTATTATAAACCTTTACGATGTTAATGCAGCAGCCTTTAAGGACATAAATGTAAAAAAGATTCTTCAAAAAGAGCCAAATGCAATAATGTCAATGAAAATGCCGACTATGCTTATAGGTTCACCTGATTTACATTTAAAGAGTGATTCTTGTTTTATAGGGAATATTGATTCAGGTAGCGGATTGTATTTCATTTATGATTCGAATAAAGATAAGATAAAATGGGTTGAATTTCCCAAAATCCTACAGTTGCCTCAGGATGATTTCACAGTTATGAATATGAATCGTATAACTCTAAACTTTGAGTCCAATAGAGTTGTTTCAGCAATGGGATATTATAATCTGCTATTTCTTTATGACTCGAATAATACTTTAATGAAGACAGTCCAATTAGGAGATGAAGAAATTAGCCCGACAGTAGTTGATGGTGATCATCTGAGTGGAGATAATATAATCTGCTGTAGAGATATAACCTCCTCAGATAAAGCTGTATATGTATTGGAACAGAATATAAGAGAAAAAGATTTTGAGAAGATTGATAATGCTTCTTCCAGAATTGTTGTTTTTGACTGGGATTTGAAGTATTTAAAAACTTATCTTCTTCCTCATTACTCATTGGGTTTTGTATATGACCAATATCATGATAGAATTTTATACACGGCATTAAATCCCGAAGGTGGAACCGATGTCTTTTTCTTTTATTTAAATACAGAAGATAAAAAGTAATTGTTTAAAGTAAAATACTATAAATTGAATGTCAGAATTCATTTTGTAAATAAGTATTTAATTGTGAGAATATGAAGAATTGTTTTTATTTGCTTTGTTGTATTTTCATTCTGGCTGCATGTCAGGAAAAGCGCTTATCAGGGCCGATACAGGTTGACCTATCAAAGACGGAACCTGTGATAAATTATTCAAGTTTCGTAGATTCAACAGCATTTGTTACACTTGAACTAAGTGACAGCTTGCCAATCAACGGTGTTTCAGGTCTGTATTTTGATGACGGTAAACTCTTTGTTAAGGATAGCGGGCAGGAAGGTATTCTTGTCTTTGATGAAAAAAGTGGACAGTTATTTGCGCGGTTAAATGCGTTCGGTGAGGGACCGGAAGAGATAAAGCGTATTGGTGCGTGGTGTTTGGATCCTTATCGGAAACATATATGCATCTTTGATAAAGGAGACATGAAGTTAAAGGAGTATGATTATTCAGGCAATTACATATCTTCCTTTCCAATGGAATCTTTCTTTCTGGACATGGTGAAGTTGGAAAAAGAGAGTCTGGTTTGTTTTTACCCTGTTTATGCCGGTCATGAACAGCCTGAAGGTGTTTGGCTGGATAATATGGGACATTTTAAAAAGAGCCTTTCTTCGCATGTGACAGAAGCTTGCAGGTTCCACTATTTTCCCGTGATGTATAATTGGAACGGCTCATCCGCTTATTATTATGACAGGAACTGGGATGAGCTGTCCCTTGTAACAGCCGACACACTCCGTTCGATGTACACCTTTGATGTAAAACAGGCAATTCCTCTTTCAGTGAAAGGAATGCGTGATTTGACGCCTCAAGAACTGGACGGTCGTTCGATTGTTCACCAGTTTGCCTGTTCGGATCGTTTTATCCTGTTTTCCTACCATACATTCCATCGGTCTGATATGATGAGTAAGGACATTACATGGGTGCTGCTCGATAAAAGAACGGGAAAGGTTTCCGTTTCGAAATTTCTTAGAAATGATTTGGGTGAAGGAGATGAAATGAAAGGTTATGTTTTGTTTTACAAGAATGATCATACGTGGGTACGGGTTGATGACACTTTGGATAGTGTGATTCGGTTGGAATACTTGTACTTGCGATAATACTGTTCTGAAGATGTATGTCAAAAGACTATAGACAGGGTGACTCGTTGTTGAATATCTAAGTTTATAATGTTTAAGTTGTTATTTCCAAGAGATTACGAATAGGATAAGATACTGCTCGGTGAAAGTGCAATTCTGAGTGTGAAGTATAAAGCCGAGGAGTCTGGTGATTTCTGGCGTACTATAACGATAATATATGGCAATATTCCCGAGAGGTACTTTACTTTGGACTTTTGAGGAACAGTCAAAAAATGAAAGATAAAAAGAGTGGAAACATGAATCACGTGTCTGCAAACAATGAATATCATATTCCACTCCATGGTAAACCTGTCCAATCGAAGAAAGGAGATGCTACCCATGCAAAGATAATTATAAAATCAGAATTGAGAGAATAGAGAGAGGTTTATTTTTCTCTAATGTATTAAATTGAAAACATTAATAAAAATATAACTTTATGAAAAAGACTATATTCAAAACTTTATTAGCAGCTGCATTTACGATGGTAGCCGGTTATAGCGTATATGCTTCACAGCAGAAGGTTGAAATGTCAGATTTAGCTATGGCTAATGTAGAAGCATTGGCAAATGACGAGGGAAGTGTTTACAGATCCGGCACTTGATCAAGAACGTCCAAATGCCAGATGGTGAAATTTGATTTTAATATAAAGATTGATCAACATTTATAAATCAAGAGGTTATCTTTAGGAGTAACCTCTTGCCTAAATAAATTAATCTTATGAAATATTGTTACATATATTTAATGCTTCTTCTGCTTATATTTTCTTGTAATAGAAAACAAGAAAATAGTATAGACAAATTTGATAATATAATAAATCTGTCTGTTTCTGATAGCTTGTTTTCAGACAACGAATTGCCTATGGGGACAGTTTTGAGTATGAAGAACTGGAAAGATATATTAATAACCTGCCATCATGCAGATGATTATAGATTCTCTTTTATTGATAGCAAAACAGGAAAGTTGATAACAAGATGGGGACAAAAAGGAAATGCACCAAATGAATTCATTGATTTTGGCTCGGATTTTTTTATTCAAGATTCTTTACTCGTGTTCCAGTCTTCTATGAAGAAGTCAATAAACTACGTGTCTATTCCGGCTATATTGCGTGGAGCAAAAGAAGTTTTGGTTAAGACGGAGATTTATCCATATACAGCAGACTTTAGACCATTGCGTATAGTCCCTATTGGAAATAGAAAAGTAGCAACAGGACTTTTTAAACAGGGAGTTTTGGGTGTACTTGATGAAAATAATAATATTGTAGGAACATATTTCGATTATCCTTTTCCTTATGAAGTAGAAGGGCTTTATCGTGGAACAGCATATCAGTTAGTTCTCTCATGTAATACATATAGGCAACGTCTGCTTGTTTCTGTATCACATTCGGATGTTTTTGAAATTTATGAATTGGATGCAAATGGATTACATCGTGTATATGTAAATGATTTTAATCAAGTTCCTGTAGTGCAAATGCAGGATGGTAGATTGGGCATAGATGATAGTAAAAGTATTGGTGGAATTTTGGAACTATTTAATACAGACAATTTTATTTATTTGGGATATTCCCATTTGAGTTTAAAAGAAGTATCTTTGAATGATTACACGTTTGATGAAATATTATGTTTTGATTGGAATGGTAATAAAGTAAAAAAATATAATTTACCTTTTCCGGTAAGTACATTTTGTGTTATAGATAATTTATTATATGTTACTAGTTTAGAAGATAATAATATGACTATTTATAGATTAGAATCTGATAAATAGTAGTTCGTCAATAATTATTGGGTGCTAATTAGCTTTGATAATTATTAGCATCTTCTATGTGACTATAAATTCACCAGATATGTGTATATTCAATTTCTGTAGATCATAGTAATTCTTGCCTATATTGTGCTTCTAGAAAAAATGTGCAAGATCCATCTACAATATTAAGGTATAAGTTATAGTGTAATGAATTGGATATGTTGATTTGTGGATACATTAAATTAAAAATCTTTGGTTATGAATAGATGTTGTATATATGTGCTGCTTACCGCCGGAATGTTGGTCGGCTGCGGCGAGAAGAAAGACGATACTTCTGGAAAGGAAGGAGTAGAAACAGTTTTACCCTCACAGGCGAACGAGGTGACGGTCATGACGCTGAAGAAGACCACGTTCAGCCATGAACTGGTCAGTAACGGCAAGGTTACGGCCTCACAGTATGCCGACCTTTCGTTTCGCGTTACATCGGAACCGGTGGCACACATATATGTGAAGAACGGTGACCATGTAAGGAAAGGACAGAAGATAGCCGAACTCGACCTTTTCACCTTGAAGAACAGTTTGGAGAAGGTGGAGATAGCCCTGCGCCAGTCAGAACTGGAGATGAAGGACGTGCTGATAGGGCAGGGGTATTCACCCGACCGTATGCAGGAAATCCCCAAAGATATTGTACAGCTTGCCGGAGGTGAAAAGTGGCTATGCACAGAGCCGTGCCGCATACGAACTGGCAAAGTACGAGCTTAAACAGGCTGTTTTTAATTAGTCTTTTTATCATTGTTGAATAAAATAAAATCGCTAAAATAGTAAACATAAAATAAATATCTGTAACTTTAGTCACTAAGAACATAGCGAAAAAATATAAATGTTATAGTTTAACAATAAATACCCTTTAAGTTGTCGTTATGCTATTTATAATTAGATTAGTACTAATACTTATATAAATTTTATATTATGTTAAAACTTTTACCTTTAACTATTTCAGTATTCTTATTATCATGCTCCCAAACTGCTGAAATAAATGATATTAATAAGCTTTTTTCAGATTGTGATACAATAGAATATACCGTTTTGAGCACAGATGAACATTTATGGGGAAAGCCTTTCAGCATGAAATATATAGATTCAATGCTTTTTGTGTATGACGACATAGCAGGGGAGGATATATTTCATTTGGTAGATTTAAATCATAAAAACAAGGTTTTGGGATTAGGGAAAAAAGGTCAAGGGAAAAATGAGTTTATAATGCCTATGGAATATTTGCCATGCGGTGATACAGCCATTGCTGTATTCGATTATGGAAATAAAAAATTATTCAATTTGAATATAGATGATTTTTTGAAACAAAGGAATGAATCAGATGTTTGGTATAAAGATACTTTTCCAGGTACTGTAAAACTTTTCCCTACAAAATTTAATACACTGTTGTCATTTGGTTTTTACGACGACTGTATGTTTTATTTGCAAAAGGGAAATGAGATAATGCAGAAATTTGGAGAATTTCCTTATCGTGATACAAAAGAAAAGCAGATTGAAAATCGTTTGAGAGGGTTAGCTTACCAGGGTATTCTTCATAATAATCCTTCAAATGATAAATTTGTTTATGCTGTAAATAATGCAGAAATTGTGTATTTTTATCATATAGACTCGTTATCAGTAAGAAAAGTTTCTGAATATAAATATAGTTATCCGAAATATGAACCAAGGCAGGAAAATAATATGAGAGCTGCCCCTATAAGTGGTGACAATATCAGAGCCTTTATAGATGCTACAACTAGTGATAACTTTGTTTATCTGCTATATTCAGGAAAAACATATAAAGAAGATGGTCTGAAATCTTTTGAAGGGAATATTATCTATGTATTTGACTGGATGGGTAATGCTTATAAAAAAATCTTTTTGAATCTTCCTGTATTCAGATTCTGTGTGGATAGAAACGACAACACAATATATGCATTCTCAAATAATCCAGATCCGGTTCTCATTAGCTTTCCTTTAACCATGAGATAAATAAATGATAACTCAAATAATAAATCTCATTTTGCATTCAACGGTGTATTAGCTTATTTTTTTATCTCTTTAATATTAGCTGTATGAAATATATATCAATAATAATAGTGACATTACTATTCTTACAGTGTTCAGAAAAAAACAATCAACTGAATGAAAAAAGAATAACAGTCGACTTGGAAGAAAGGACAGAGACATCTGTATTCGATTTAATGGATTCTATCACTGTGGTTCCATTAGAGTCATCTGATTCATGCTTAATTTCCACTATCCATCAGATAGAAAAGAAAAATGATACTCTTTATATATATGACATGCAGCAATCATCCTTCTTCTGTTATAAAACCAATGGGGATTTTCTTTTCAAAATATCGGACAAAGGAAGCGGACCTGAAGAATATCAATATATAGAACATTTCTCTGTATCTGAAACAGGTGAAATATTTTTACTGGAACCTTGGGGTAATATATATCACTACTGTAACAATGGTATATTCAGACAAAAAATCAAATTACCGGATGTTCTTAAATCATATAACGAAATTTACGTCAGGGGAAATTCCATAGTAATAAATTCATTGTCAGGAGATATATTATATTATTCACTATCTGACGGTACATATCAGAGCTTTCATTTATATGAAAGAATGAATACTTTCTTCCCTCTGAAAAGAACATCTGTATATAATGACTCCATCATGAATGTTTCTCTTTTTGATAATCAGATTTATAAAATAGGCCGGGATGGGTTAGTCTCTTCATGGGCATGGGATTTCAAAGAGAACAACAACAGCGAAAAGGACATAAAAAGACTGACAAGTGAAATAGAATATAAGTCAGGTGACAATCACAATTCTGTTATGACAGACTATATAGGGGAAGGAAAGCCTCTAAGACAATTTATTTATACATCATGCGAATCTAACCGTTTCAAAATCGCACTGATGGAACATGACAATAATTTCCTGCATGTATTCCATGATAAAAGCAACAAAATGAACCGTGTTTTCACAAAGACAAAGGAAAATACAATATTTCATACTTGTACATATAGTGACAACACATTTATATACTTCGACCAGCCATTCGTCAAAGGATGGAGAGATTTAACATGCATAACAAAAGAAGTATTAGGAGAAAAATACAATTTATATAAAAATATTATAGATGATTATGACAGTAATCCAGTTGTTATACTATTTCATTTAAAAAAGTAAGCTAAGATAAGTATAGTAAATACTCAAATACCATAAAATGAGAAAAGCGATTATTTAATGAGAAAATAATGAAAACACACTACGTATATGTGCTGCTGTTTGCCGCCGGAATGTTGGTCGGCTGCGGCGAGAAGAAAGACGATACTTCCGGAAAGGAAGGAGTAGAAACAGTTTTGCCCTCACAGGCGAACGAGGTGACGGTCATGACGCTGAAGAAGACCGCGTTCAGCCATGAGCTGGTGAGCAACGGCAAGGTTACGGCCTCACAGTATGCCGACCTTTCATTCCGCGTTACATCGGAGCCGGTGGCACACATCTATGTGAAGAACGGCGACCATGTAAGGAAAGGCCAGAAGATAGCCGAACTCGACCTTTTCACCCTGAAGAACAGTTTGGAGAAGGCGGAGATAGCCCTGCGCCAGTCAGAACTGGAAATGAAGGATGTGCTGATAGGTCAGGGGTATTCACCGGACCGTATACAGGAAATCCCCAAAGATATTGTACAGCTTGCCGAGGTGAAGAGCGGTTACGGACAGAGCCGTGCCGCATACGAACTGGCAAGGTACGAGCTTGAACAGGCAGTGATCACCGCACCCTTCGACGGGGTTGTGGCGAATCTTGAATCGCGCAGCTTCAACCGTCCTGACGGTTCGAAGCCTTTCTGCCGTGTGATAGGAAGCGGGGGCATGGAAGTGGCTTTCAAGGTGCTGGAGAGCGAGCTGCCGCTTGTCAGGCGGGGAGACCGGGTGGAGGTGGCTCCGTTTGCCGGGACAGCCGGGGCATGCAGCGGTACGGTGTCGGAAATCAACCCGCTGGTGGATGAAAACGGACTGGTGAGCGTAAGGGCAAAGGTGAACGGCGGAGTGAAGCTATTTGACGGCATGAATGTGCGTGTGAGCGTGAAACGTTCTATTCCCGATCAGTTTGTGGTGCCTAAGACGGCCGTGGTACTGCGTACAGGCAAGCAAGTGATATTTACCTTGAAGGACGGCAAGGCGATGTGGAACTATGTGACTACCGGACTGGAGAACATGACCGAATATACCGTGATAGGTGACGGCATGGAGGAAGGGGCACAGATCATCGTGACCGGAAACGTGAATCTTGCGCATGAAGCTCCGGTTAAAGTGATACCTTAAAACATGTCTGTACTATGGTAAGATTTCTGATTAAAAGACCGATAGCGGTACTCATGGCTTTCACTGCTTGCTTCATCGTGGGGCTGGTGACTTATTTCTCACTGCCGGTATCGCTGCTGCCCGATATAGATATTCCGCAGATAACTGTACAGGTGACGGGTGAGAACTCTTCTGCACGTGAGCTGGAGAATACGATGGTGGCTCCCGTGAGAAGACAGCTTATGCAGGTATCGGGACTCAGTGAAATGAGGAGCGAGACACGCGACGGTTCGGGCATCATCCGGCTGTCGTTCGATTTCGGTACGGATACCGACCTTGCTTTCATTGAGGTGAATGAGAAGATTGATGCCGCAATGAACAGTCTGCCGAGGGATGCGGTACGTCCAAAGGCTATCAAAGCGAGTGCTACCGATATTCCTGTGTTCTATTTGAACATGACATTGAAGGATGAGGTTCCGTATCAGGAAACTGATGGTAATGCTTTTCTCGAAATGTGTACCTTGGCTGAGAATGTGGTGAAACGCCGTATCGAGCAACTGCCTCAGGTGGCAATGGCCGATATGACCGGTGTACCGCAGAAGATGCTGCGCATTGTACCCGATATGGGGAAGATGGAAAGTTTAGGTATGGGGATATCTGATTTGGAAGGTATACTTTCATCGAACAATGTAGAGCCGGGGAGCATGCTGGTACGCGATGGTTACTATGAATATAACATTCGTATTGCATCGCTATTACGTACACCGGAGGATGTGGAGAATATTTACTTTAACCACAATGGACTGGTAATGCAGCTGAAGGATATTTGTGATGTGCAGATGGTGACACGCAATGAAATGGGACGCTCGCTGGCAGGAGGGAAGCGGGCGGTGACGCTTGCCATCATCAAGCAGGGAGAAGAAAATATGGATAATTTGCGTAAGGAACTGAAGGAAACTACGGATTATTTTACAAAGATATATCCTGATATTGAATTTAGTATTACACGTAATCAGACGGAATTATTGGATTATACGATTTCTAACTTACAGCAGAATTTTACGCTGGGTTTTCTGTTTATATTTATTGTAGCTTTCTTTTTTATCGGGGATGTACGTTCGCCACTGATTATCGGCATTACCATGATTACTTCTGTAATCATTACTTTTTCCCTTTTCTATATTTGTAAAATATCGCTCAACGTAATCTCGCTTTCGGGGATGATACTGGCAGTGGGTATGATGATAGATAATGCGATCATTGTGACAGAAAATGTATCGTAATACCGGGAGAAGGGGTATTCGCTGAAACGTGCAGCTGTGGCGGGAACTTCGGAAATGATTACGCCCATGCTTAGTTCGTCGCTTACCACTGTTGCGGTGTTCGTACCGTTGGTGTTCATGAGTGGGATAGCCGGTGCCATTTTCATGGATGAAGCATTTTCTATCACATCTGGATTGTTGGTCTCTTATTTTGCTGGTATCATGTTGTTGCCTGTGTTGTATGTATTGTTCTACCGTATGGGTATAAGGAAGCACAACTGGTTTACTGCCAGCTTCAAAAATCTCCTGAAGAACGAGTGGCTTGTACGTTTCTATGATGCTGGTATAGAATGGGTGTTTGCACATAAAAAGATGACGATGGCATTTGCTATAGTTTCGCTTCCGCTCTGTGTGCTGATGTTTATGCTGATTAACAAGGAACGTATGCCTGAGATTGACCAGAATGAAACGGTGGTGAGCATAGAATGGAACGAGAATATTCATGTGGACGAGAACAACCGTAGGGTGAATGCCATACTGGCCATGACCGATTCTCTTGTAGAGGAACATACGGCATATGTCGGTATGCAGGATTATTTACTTGGAACGGAAAACGAACTTTCTGCTGCTGAGGCTGAGCTTTATTTCCGTACGGCTGAACCGTCGGGTATATCTGTGCTGACAGAACTTATTGGCCAGGAAATTCGTAAGAAGTATCCGGCTGCTACGGTTACATTCTCGCCTCCTGTAACTATTTTCGAAAAGCTTTTCGTTACAGGGGAACCTGACCTTGTAGCACAGCTCCGAGCTTCTGATCATACCTCAACTCCTGAGGCGGAGGATGTGAGAGCTATAGAGGCGGCCATTGCCGGAGAAACCGGATATACGCCTGATGATACGCCGTTCCGGAAGCAGCTGAACTTGGAGGTAGACCGTAGCCGTCTTCTGTTGTACAATGTGGATTATGATGAGGTGGTGAGGATGATTCGTACTGCACTGAAGGATAATCAGGTGTCTATCTTGCGCTCGTACCAGCAATATCTGCCTATCGGCATAGCTGGAAGGGAGATGAGCGTGAATCGTATATTGGCCGAAACTTTAGTTGAAGTGAAAACGACTGACGGTTCATCCGAAAGGAATTATGTCCCTCTTCGTGAGTTTGTACGGATTGTTCCTGATGAGGATCTCAAGGAGATTACGGCCGGACGCAACGGTGAGTATATCCCCGTAAATTTCTATAATATAGATAATGTGCCGAAAGTGATGGAGGAGGTGCGCAATGTTGTAGGAAGTGACAGTCGTTGGGATGTATCGTTTGGCGGAAGTTTCTTCTCTAATAAGAAAATGATGGGGGAACTGACTGTTATTCTGCTTATATCGGTGCTGCTTATGTACTTTATCTTGTGTGCCCAGTTTGAGAGTTTCCTTCAGCCGCTTATCGTATTGGCTGAAATTCCAATGGATATAGCCTTCGGGCTTGTGTTGCTGTGGGCTACGGGGCATACCATGAATCTGATGTCGGCTATTGGTATCATTGTTTCGTGTGGTATTGTAGTGAATGACTCTATCCTGAAACTGGACTCCATCAACGAATTGCGTAAGGAGGGGATGCCGTTGCTGGATGCAATTCATACGGCAGGTCACAGAAGACTCAGGGCTATAATCATGACTACCTTGACTACTGTGTTTGCGATGGTTCCTCTGCTCTTTACTTCCGATTTAGGTTCGGAGATGCAGCGGCCGCTTTCTATTGCTATGATAGGTACAATGATGGTTGGGCTTATCGTAAGTCTTTTTGTAATTCCTCTTATTTACTGGTTTATATATAGAAAACATGAAACTCAGAAAATTTAGTATATTGTTCCTGCTTGCTTGTTGCGGGATGGGAGCACAGGGTCAGAGTGTACTCAGATTGGACCTGAAGGAAACTATTACGATGGCAAACGATAGCTCACTGTCGGCTTTCCGTTACCAGAATATGTATTTATCGGGCTACTGGGAATACAGAAGCTATAAAGCGGCACGACTGCCGAGCCTTACGTTGAATATGACTCCGGCGCAGTATTATCGCTATATTACGCAACGTTACGACTCGCAGGAGAATGTCGATGTGTACCGTGAACAGCAGATGCTGAGTGCAAGTGCAGGGCTGAGCATTGCGCAGAATTTAGACTTGCTGGGTGGTACGTTTTATGTGGATACACAGCTTGACTATATGCGAAACTTCGGTGAAACGAATTTTACCCAGTTCTCTACTGTTCCTTTCCGTATTGGCTATCAGCAGGAGCTTTTGGGATTCAATGCTTTCAGATGGGACAGGAAGATAGAACCGTTGAAGTTTGATAAAGTGAAGAAACAGTATCTTTATAATGCCGAAAGTGTGTCGGAAGAAGCTGTGAATTATTTTTTTGCTCTTGCTATGGCTCAGGCCGACTATGAACTGGCACAAGATAATGTGGCGACTTCTGATACATTGTATGCAATAGGAGAGCAGAGGCAGAAAATTGCGTCTATCTCACAGGCTGACTTGCTTACGCTGAAATTGGATAAGGTGAATGCACGCAATACGCTGAGAAATGCTGAGATTGCTCGTAAGCGTGCTATGTCTGCACTTGCTACGTTTTTGAATCTGGATCGTAATTCGTATATAGAGATCAATCTTCCGGCTCGTCCTCGGCATGTCGATATTCCTGCCGACCGGGCTATTGTTCTTGCTCGCGAGAATAATCCTACTTTTTTGGAGCAGCGCCAGAATGTGCTGGAGGCGGAACGTGAGGTAGACCGCACGAAGAAAGAGTCTCGCTTCAATGCCAGTTTCAATGCGAGTGTGGGTTTCAATCAAGTGGCCGATAATATCAGTGCTGCTTATCGTAATCTTCTGCAGCAGGATCTTGTGTCGTTTACTGTATCCATACCGCTTGTCGACTGGGGGGTGCGCAAGGGTAAGTACAACATGGCCAAGAATAACCTTAATGTTGTGAAGATTGCTGCTCGTCAGGAGGAAATCAGTCTGGAGGAGGATGTGATGATGACGGTGAGCGACTTCAGTGTGCAACAGGATATGATAGCTAGTGCGGAAGAGGCTCTCGACCTTGCGGAGCTGGCATACGACCAGACACGTAAGCGTTTTATCATTGGGAAGGCTGACATTAATAGTCTGACGCTGGCACTGAACCGTCAGCAGGAGGCTCAGAAGAATTATATACAGGCTATGCAGAATTACTGGCTGAATTACTATAAAATACGTAAACTTACGTTGTTTGACTTTGAGTCGGGTATTTCTCTTTCCGACCGATTTGATTTTGACAACCTGCTGAGATGACTTTGAAATGAGTATGAAGGATAAAATAGAAGGACGTCCTCTTGTATGGTCGTCGTTTACGCTGATTGTTACATTCGTTTGTCTGTCGCTGGTGGGACTGGCACTGGTACCTCTTCTGCCGGTGAAACTTTCGCCGTCGCATGATATGCCGGGACTTTCGGTATCGTTCTCTATGCCGGGTAATTCGGCAAGGGTGGTGGAAACGGAGGTTACCAGCCGTCTGGAAGGTATACTGTCGAGGGTAAACGGAATAAAGAATATAAGTTCTACTTCGGACAACGGAAGCGGGTATATCCGAATAGAACTTGACAGTCATGCTGATATTGATGCTGCACGCTTTGAGGTTTCTACTCTTATAAGGCAGTTGTGGTCGCAGCTTCCCGATGGGGTGAGTTATCCGCTTATCTCCACGCAAAGAAGCGACGAGAATGCATCGCGTCCTTTTATGACTTATACGCTTAATGCACCTGCTATTCCGATTGTAATTCAGAAATATGGTGAGGAACGTATCAAGCCGATGCTTTCGGCTTTGGACGGTGTGTATAAAGTGGAACTCAGCGGCGCTACGCCTATGGAGTGGCGCATTGTGTATGACAATGTGCAACTTGAGAATCTTGGAATAGGTGTTCAGGATATACTGAATGCTATAGAAGAAAGGTATGGCAGGGAGTTTCTGGGTATCTGTGAAGTGGAAAATGCTAAAGGGAACTCGGAATGGATAAGGCTTGTACGTACCACTGAGGGTAGCACTGATGGTTTCGTGCCATCGGAGATTGCTGTAAGGGCAAAAGACGGAAGTATGGTTCCTCTTGACCGTCTGGTTAGAGTGACACGTGCGGAGCAAGAGCCCGCTTCGTATTACCGTATCAACGGACTTAATTCAGTATATCTTTCCATTACGGCTTTGGAAACTGCCAACCAGCTAGCTTTGGCTGAGCAAGTGAAGAAGGTAATAGCTGAGGCTGAAACTGCAATGCCGCCTGGATATGAGATTCATACTAGTTATGATGCTACGGAATTCATCTCCAAAGAGTTGGATACTATTTATTTCCGTACCGGAATAACTGTGCTGATTTTGTTGCTCTTTGTAGCTCTTATTACACGCAATATGCGTTATCTTTTTCTTATCGTTACAGGGCTGGCTGTGAACATTGCCGTGGCTCTTATTCTGTATTATGCTTTCGGACTGGAAATTCAACTCTATTCCCTGGCAGGTATTACTATTTCACTGAATCTGGTGATAGATAATATCATAGTTATGACCGATCATATACTGAGAAAGCGTAATCTGAAAGCCTTCATGTCGGTCTTGGCTGCTACGCTGACAACTATCGGTGCGCTGGTCATTATTTTCTTCCTTGACGAGAAGATACGACTTAATCTTCAGGATTTTGCGGCTGTGGTGATTATTAATCTTGGCATTTCGTTGCTGGTAGCTCTTTTTTTCGTACCTCCTATGATCGAAAAAATTGGGCTGGCAAAAGGTAAGCCTCGTCATGCCCGTATGTGGGTAAAGCGTGCTGTAGTGTATTTTACTCGTTTCTACCGTAATATGATAGTGCTGCTGAGTCGATATAGAGTGGTAGCTTTCATATTATTAGTGCTTGGTTTCGGGCTTCCGGTATTCATGCTTCCGGAAAAGATAGAAGATGTAGAGGCAAAAGGAAAATGGGCTGAATGGTATAATAAAATATTCGATAACACTATTTATAAAGAAGATATTAAACCTGTTGTAGATAAGGTTTTGGGAGGCTCTCTCCGTCTCTTTGCAGAGAAGGTATACGACGGCAGTTATTTCAATCGTGACGAGAGTGAGGTAGTGCTGTATATCAATGCTACATTGCCGAATGGTAGTACGCTGGAACAGATGAATGAGCTTATCAAGAAGATGGAAACTTATTTGAGCAGGTTTAAGGAGATACGTCAATTTCAGACTTCAGTGTATGATGCACGTCGGGCCAGTATTCAGGTATTCTTTAAAAAGGAGTATAGTCATACGGGATTCCCATATGTACTGAAGTCGAATGTGATAAGCCGTTCGCTAACTATCGGTGGAGGAAGTTGGAGTGTATACGGACTTCAGGATCAGGGATTCAGTAATGATGTGAGAGAGTCGGCTGGGAGTTTTCGTGTGAAGATGTATGGTTACAATTATGATGAGTTGTGTCATTGGGCTGAGGAGATGAAGAAGCAGCTTCTTTCTCATCGCCGTATTAAAGAAGTGACCGTAAATTCGGAATTTTCGTGGTGGAAGGACGATTATACAGAGTTTTATCTGGAGTTCGACAAGTGTAAAATGGCAGAAGAGAATCTTACAGCATACGACTTGTTTGCTGTGTTGCGACCTGTATTTATGCATGATCAGTTGGCTGGAAGTATTATTTATGACAATAGTTTGGAGTATCTGCGGCTTTCATCGAAACAGAGTAGTGGCTATGACGTATGGGCGTTCATGTCGGTTCCGTTTATGGTGAAGGGCAAACAGTATAAGCTTTCCGATCTTGCTATGCTTGCCAAGGGGCAGGCTCCCAAACAAATAGCTAAGGAGAATCAGCAGTATAGAATTTGTCTGCAATATGAATATATCGGCTCATCGGAACAAGGCAAGAAGCTTTTGGATAAAGATATCGAGGTTCTCAGGAAACGGCTGCCGATGGGGTATACCGTAGAGAGTGAGAATGCTTACTGGAGTTGGAATAAAGACGACAACAGTCAGTATTTCTTGTTGCTGATAGTGGTTGCTATCATTTTCTTTATCTCGGCTATCTTATTCAATTCATTAATTCAGCCGCTTGCTATCATTTTTGTGATACCGGTGTCATATATCGGAGTGTTTCTGACCTTCTATCTTTTCGGACTAAATTTCGATCAGGGAGGTTTTGCGTCTTTTGTACTGCTTTGCGGTATTACAGTGAACGCAAGTATCTATATCCTTAACGAATATAATGCTATTCGAAAGAGTTTTCCGGGTTTGTTACCACTGAGGGCTTATACTAAGGCTTGGAATACAAAAGTGATCCCTATTTTTCTTACTGTAATGTCTACTATCCTTGGTTTCTTGCCGTTTATGATAGGGGAGAAGACACCGTTCTGGTTCCCTTTGGCAGCTGGAACTATAGGAGGACTCGTAATGTCGGTGATTGGTATTTTTATTTATTTACCTGTATTAAGTGTATCAGGGACTGTCAACAAGAGTTATAAAAAAAAATAAGGCTTCATAAACCATTAAGTATGAAAACTGTTGGTTGTCTGCTTTTTTCTGTTTATCTTTCGACTGAATAAGATTTGAAAACAAAAAATAAAAATTAATATGGGAATCATGAATACTATTTTCGGAAATGTTTCCGAAATGGATATTGCCAGTTTACAAAAAGAGTTTGGCGCATTGCTTTGTGAGGGAGAACGTATTGAAAGGGCTTATAAGCTGATAAGGGACAAGTGGGTATTTACCAATAAGCGTCTGATCATTCAGGATGTTCAGGGAGTGACGGGTAAGAAAAGAGAATATTTGTCTGTACCCTATCGTTCCATAGAACGTTTTTCGATAGAAACTGCCGGTACATTTGATATGGATGCCGAAATGAAAATCTGGATAAGGGGATGTGAAGAACCTCTGGAACAGAATTTTGGTAAGGATTCGAACATTATAGAGATACAGCGAGTACTGGCGCAGTATGTGCTGTAACAACTCGCTGTAATTCATGCATTTGTTGGATTTATTATTTAAGCAATAATCTGTAATATGCTGAAATTCATTCTTTTTGTGTTAGCAGGTGCTGTAATTTATGTATTGTTTTCTTATGTATTGAGATTATTTAATCTGTCTGATGACTTGATAATTGGGATTACCAGCGTATGTGTCAGTTGTATACAAGGATATATTGGATATCTTATTTATATTAGGCCTGATAAAACGAAGATTCAGTAATTCTGGAAGTCGTTTTTATTTACATGTCTTTCTATTTTTCCACTCGTCTATAGTCAAGAGTGTGAAATGTTCTGTCCGTACATCTCCTAATGGGGATGGTTTTCCTTGTTCTGTATGATGGAATTTAAATCCGCATTTGTCCATTACCCGGCGCGATTTGAAATTCCCATCGTAATATCCGCACCATACTCTTTTAATTCCCAAGTCTTCAAAACAATGTTCTAACAGGCGATGTACGGCTTCCGGTATCAGACCTTTTCCCCAATAAGGAACTCCTATCCAATAGCCTATTTCTGCATCGCCTTCCTGCATGTCTGCACTGTGTACACTGTCGCCAAACATGATACCCACACTTCCTATGGGTTCTTGAGTTTCTTTCAATACCACAGCGTATGTTTCAGGGGCAGAGAGAATGTTGCGGATAACATTTCTGCTATCTTCCACAGATGTGTGTGGCGGCCATCCTGCTATAGGACCGATATTCGGGTTTTGAGCATATTTGTAAAGTGCTTCTGCATCATTTTCGTTCCATCGACGCAGTATTAGTCTTTTGGTTTCCATAGCTTGTGTTATTATTAGGCAAATATTTTTTATTGTGCATTAGAAAATATGATGCTGTTTTCGTCGAACAGCGGGGCGTCTTGACCTATCTCAATGAAAATCGCTTTATCGGGATTGCTATTGTGTATTTCAAAATATCTTTGTCCACTGTTGCCTACACCCCATCCGTTACAAGGAGCTGGAACGGGTTCAGACTGCATCTGTGCTTTAACTTCTGTAGCATAATCGCCATCAGGAACCATAATAAATTTTCTGACTCCTTTTCTCTGGGACTTTATTTCTTCAAATTTACATGTCTGTCGTTTATCCCAGTTCTCCGATTTTTCTAAAGTTCTGATGACATCATTTATATCTTTATTTGGCAGATGAAAAACCTGAATAAGCATATGCGGTGCTTTGTCACCTTTTCTTACCATCGATATGCCTGGTAAAGACGGGTCGGCTATAAGCCGGATATTTTCATTCTCCTGCACCCATAATGTAAGGCCGGCACCAGAGATTTTCTTCCATACAAATCCATCGTATGCTTTTCTTGTTGGTTCGTTCTTCACAGTTTCTGAATGATTACTATTCTTTACAAATACAATATTCCTTTTTCTTCTTTCTACAACAAGAGTATCTTTATTACATCTGACTATATTCATCGTATCGGAAAAGTGAATTGTTTGGCTATTACTTTCTCCATTCAATATCAATTTTTTGTCTGTTACTTTCCACTGATGATAAAGCAGGGTACTCATACCTATCGACTGTGCAGAGCCATCTTCTTTTAGATCCATGCCCTGAATATAAGATACGTTCTCTGGAAGAACCTCTATCCATTGTCCTGCCAGATTAATGTTGTTATTAGAAGAACAGGCACATAGGACTAAGGCAAAGATTGAAATGATCTGTTTCATAGTATAACTGTTTTAGTTAGTGATATTGATTTGTAAATATGGTTTCTGCTGTAACGTAAAGTTAAGAATAAAGATAATCTGTTTTATTAAAAAAAGCACCGTTATCCAGAGATATACGGTGCTTTTTTCGATAATTTGTTTATTAATTATTTTGTTTCTCCCAAAAGAATATCTGCTCCCTGAATAAATGTAATATCACGCGGTATGCCTGCACCATTGATTTTGTCGAGGTCTGCCTGAAGTGCAGGAGTGATTCCACCGTTTTCGGCTCTGTACTTCGTAGCGAACTCTACGTTTCCGTCTCCCTGTGTTTGGAGGATTAGCGCAGCCCAGCCGTTCATGGCTTCTTTTGCTTTTCCGAAATCTATTACATACTGACCTTTGGCGTCACGTGAGAAGGCTCCAGCTTTTTCCATATAGTTGAAGCACATCATGTTGGCTTTTCCATGCGATGAAGCTGCTCCAAATCTTACGGAACGCAAGATGCCTGCAATATAAGTAGCGATAGCATCTTCGGCTGTAATATTGGTGATTTCGCCCATTTCGATAAGTTTGGTTACCATGAACAGACCTAAGATATCTGCTTTAGCTTCTTCCCATGAAGTCTTTTCGGTTCCCATCACGGCATCCACACTTTCGTTGGTGTTAATAGTCTGCTTAACACCCAGTCCGTGCGCTACTTCGTGGAAAGTAACATTCCAGAAGAATGCGTCGAAGTTAAGGTATTTCTGCTGTTCGGGTGTTACGATAAGTTGTCCGATAGGCATAAGGATTTTATCAAACTTTGCTTTCATGGAGTTTCTCAGTTGCAGACGACGAGTACCTTTCAGTGCGTGTACTCTTTCATCATTCGGCAGATTAATGGCGATCGTCTTACTGCCGGCGTTGCAGTCGCCTGCATAATACACGGCATCGTATACGTTCAGGTCGGACGATGTACCCGGAACAAATGTCTTGTATTCTGGTGCACAAGGCAATTCTTTCTGGAGAGCCGGAAGCATGGCTACAAATTTTGCAAGGTCTTTGCTTCTAGCTTCGTCTTTCAACAGGATAAACGACTCGTATGAGGCTTTGGTTTCCTGGAACTTGTCGTCGTAACTTTCAATAGGACCTGTCACAAAATCTATTTTGCTGTCCTTCATGTCCATCCATGCAAGGTCGCTTTCCAGATAGTCATCTGTCTTGAATGCCTCAATACGCTTCTCAAGATAGTTTTTCAGCCCCGGATCTTCTGCCAATGTCACAGCTTTCTCCAGTAAAGCACAGATACGTCCTATTTCTTCGGCATAGGCTTCATGATACCAGACACTTTTTAATGAACCATCTTCGTTTCTGCGGATAACGGTGTACCATGAATTCTTGTTAGCGTCTTCGAATGCGTCGAACTCCTCTGCTGTAATGTCATGCGGGTAGTAATTACATACGGCCGGTTTCTCGCCATAGCCGGCCAGAAACGGTTTGTTATTGTCAAGACGATCCCAAGCTCCATAGTGAATCATGGCAAACTCTTTTGCATAACTGTCGGTGATGGTATCGAGCTGGCTCTTGTCACCAAAAGTCTGCTGCCAGAAAAGATCGTCGGTGATTTCTCCTACCTGAAAGAATATTTTTACCAACTCTTTTTCCTTGTCATTCAGATTGTTTACAAGGTCGGATTTCAATTCTACTTGAGCATACTCCTCAACTTTTGCTTTCATAGGAGATTCCTGCTGTTGGGTGTTGCAAGAAAACAATGTTGAGGCTACAGTTGCAACTCCCAACAAAGATGCCGAAAGGTTAATCATTTTTTTTCTCATAATCGATTGTTTATTCTTTTGTTTGCGAAGATACGAAAAGTAGCTGACAATACATTAGTTTACATAAATCTCATCCACAAAAATAAAGGCATCTCCACCTGGCCAGGTGTGCCATGAGGGGAGTTTAGGAGTGATTTTGCCAACTATCCTGACATAGCGTGCCTGTTGTGTGTCGAATGTCAGTTCATGGCGATAGATACCGTCAGGATCGTCTTTCTTTAACACAGGTTTTGAACTTTCTGCCACTTTGGTGAAATGCTTTCCGTCGGCAGAACACCATACTTCCATACCTGTGATGTCCATTACGGCAGATCCGATTGCTACATCGGTACGGAATGCTGCACTCGATACTTCTGTTTCCTTTCCTAAATCTACTGTAGCATTCAGATCGCAGAGGAAGCCCAGCCAGCGGCCAGTATTGTAACGTGTATCTCCAGTCAGTCCGTCGGTCAGTATGGAAGCTCCTTTGTAAGTATAGGTAGGACTCGGCTGTCCGGCCAGCGTTACAGGGCAGAATGTAGCTTTGTTTACACAGATCGTATCACACACTAAACTGTTGTCTGTTTCTCCCGGCATAATAACCTTTGCCTTAAGTATGGCATTGTTGTTTATAGTGAACGGTTCCTTATAAAGCTGTGATGCTTCTGTAGGTTCACTGCCATCCAAGGTATAATATATCTTTCTGTTTCCAAGAGTATTCAGTCGTATGCTGAGTTTACGGTTCAATGTATCATTCTCGTAGTCGGATGTTACTTCGAATGCTCCTTTATGGTAGCTCAGTCCATATTTGTCATATCGCTTTATGATGTTGAACATACGTAAAGCAAATTCATGATAATCTCTGTTCTGCTTGTCAAAACCGTTCCATGTAATTTCTGCGAGTGCGGCAAGTCGGGGCAGCAGGCGGTACTCTATCTGCTCCATTGTTTCTATGTCTTCGCTCCAAAGGCAAGCTTGAATACCTTTAATGTGTGCAGCATCAGTCTCGGTCATATCGCTGAGGACAGGATTAAAGTCATATACTTTTCTTATGGCATTATCTCCCGGCAGATTGAGCACATCCATTGCGCTGAAGTAAAGTTGTCCGCAAGGAGTCATGATTACATCGTATCCCTTTTTAGCCGCTTCTGCACCATATTCCGCATTTCTCCATGCCATAACAGTAGCATTGGGTGTCGCTCCTCCGGCAAGAATCTCATCCCAGCCTATAATGCGCCGTCCGTTTTCCTCAACAAATTTTTCCACTTCGGTCATAAAGTAGCTTTGCAGTTTGTCCTCTGCTTCATACTGCTTGGTATCTTTCCATCCTTGAGCCTTGATAAGGGCCTGACATTTGGGACATTCCTTCCAACGGTCGCGCGGACACTCGTCTCCACCAATGTGAATGTAGCGTGAAGGGAACAGTTGCATGACTTCTGTCAATACATCTTTCACAAACGGCAAAGTCTTGTCACTTCCTACGCACAACACATCCTTGTGTACACCATATTCTACAGCTGTTTCGTAGGGTCCTCCGGTACAACCGAGTTCCGGATAGGCAGCCAGTGCCGACTTGATATGTCCAGGAAGGTCTATCTCGGGTATAACTTCTATGTATCTTTCGGCTGCATATTTTACAATTTCCTGAATATCCTTTTGCGTATAGAAACCGCCATAAGGTTTTCCGTCAGTCCCTTTCACACCGTCTGTACGCAGTGATTCCTTTCTTTTGGAGCCTATTTCGGTGAGTAGGGGATACTTCTTTATTTCTATTCTCCAGCCTTGATCTTCAGTAAGATGCCAGTGAAATACATTCAGATTGTGCAGTGCCATAAGGTCGAGATACTGTTTCACTTGCTCTACGTTGAAAAAGTGACGTCCTACATCGAGATGCATGCCCCGGTATGCCAAGCGGGGATAGTCTTCGATGTTAGTCTGTTGGAAAGCAATTTTGTCGCTTGCCTCTACAGGGGAAGCCTTACGAAGTGTCTGTACCCCATAGAAGACACCTGCATGCGATCCTCCGGTTATGGTGATACCGTCGCTGCTTACGGCGAGCCGGTAACCTTCAGGATTTTTTATGCTTTTGTCTATGTTTAGCGTGATGTAATTTTTTATTGCCTCTGTCGATGTGGCGAGGGTATAACCTGTACATTCGTTGATGTAAGCGTTCAGGAATCCGGCAATGGTCTTCATTTCATTGTCATTTTCGGGAGTAACAATGACGGTTCCTTTGTCCAAAATAAACGGCTCAGTCTGTGGCGTTACTTCGGTATGCTGCGGCAACGGGATAATGGCATAGTCGGCAGTTCCTTCCCGTATATCTCTGCAAGAAAAAAGAGTTACTGTAACTGTTGCTGCGAGTAAGAATGATTTTAATTTCATATGTTATCAGTTAAAGGTTATATACGTTCTTAATAATTCTATATACTTATTGTTTTTGTCTAACTCCAGATAAACCTTTTCGGAGCCGTTTGAATAATAAATTTACCTTCTAATTGTTAGTCGTAACTTTGGGCTACTTCTTCAGTTTTTTGTTGTCCTTACGACAACTATATATGCTGAACAGAATTTATACATAAGATTGTATACCTTATGTTCATATCGTTTTTTAATGTTTGGTATGTAACTACAAATATAGAGAATTATATAATTATAAATATTCTTCTTGTTATCTTTCTGTTTCCAGAAAAATATTTCTTTGAAGTCTAATACTGGAGCTGTTTCTGATATCGCTATTCTCTTTATTACTACTTTTGTAATAAAAAATAATTATGGATAAAATAATCAGTTCTATAACAAATATACTCAACATTGATGACGAAATTCTAACTAAGTTTCTTGGTTATCTTCATCCAATGACTGTCCCTAAAAAAACAATATTAATAAGGCCTCTCATTACAGACGAAAATGTATATATAATTGAAAAAGGAATAGCTCGTTCCTATATAATGATTAATGAAAAAGAGGTCACGTCATGGTTCAGTAAAGAAGGTGAACTGATATTTTCAACTAATAGCTTTTACGGAAAAACAGAAGGATATGAAAATGAAAGGGTACAGATTCTGGAAGACTCATTGCTTTACTATATTAAAATTTCCGATCTGGAGGAACTCTGTTTTCAGCATATTGAAATATCTAACTGGCTTCGGTTGCTGCATCAAAAGGCATTTGTGGAAATGGAAAGGAGGCTTATATATCGTTTATATATGTCTGCAGAAGAACGCTACAGAGATTTTTATGCCAAAAAACCTGAAATATTTCAGCGTGTAAACCTTAGCTTTATAGCCTCGTATCTCGGAATATCTCAAGTTACATTATGGAAATTGAGAAAGAATATTAAGTAGTTAAAGAAATGGTCGGTTGTAGCGGTACTTATTTTGTATCGTATCATACAAAAATATAGTTTTGTGGTAAATTATTGAAGTTTTATAAAAGATATGTTACCAAATTTACCAGCAAAACAGCCGAGGATAGTATGGCTTGATGTACTCAGGCTATGTGCCATATTTATGGTTATCTGTATTCATTGTTCTGATCCGTTTAATGTTTCTCCAGAGGCGCGCTCCAATCCGGAGTTTAATTTGTGGGGAGGCATTTATGGCTCTTTTCTTAGACCGTGCGTGCCATTGTTTGTCATGATTACGGGTATACTGTTGTTGCCTGTAAAAATGTCTTTTGAAGACTTTTATAAGAAAAGACTTCTCAGAATAGCTGTTCCATTTCTTTTGTGGTCTGTTTTATACAATCTTTTTCCATGGCTAACCGGAGTTCTAGGCTTGCCGCAAAGTACGATGTCCGATGTATTTGCTTACGCACCAATTGACGCGTCGCAATCTTTTAGTGATGCAATCAAAAATATAGCTCTTATTCCTTTCCAATTCAATGTTTATACAGTACCGATGTGGTATTTATATATGTTGATAGGGCTTTATCTATATATGCCGTTCTTCTCTTTTTGGGTGGAACAGGCAACGGTTAGGCAGAAAAAGATTTTTTTGATGTTTTGGTCTTTTTCTCTTTTCTTACCTTATGCTTATTCTTTTTTTTCGCCCAACCTTTTAGGTGTTAGTGCTTGGAATACATTTGGTACACTTTATTATTTTGCAGGATTCAACGGGTATTTACTACTTGGAAATTATCTTGTCAATGATGTAAAGGAATGGAAATGGTGTAAGACAATTATTTTAAGCTTACCTGTGTTCGCTATAGGATATATTGCTACATATATAGGCTTTAAAACGATGACAGCTAATCCGGAATGTTCGGAGCAGGAAATGGAATTATTCTTTTTATACTGTTCTCCTAATGTCGCTTTAATGACATTAGCATTTTTTCTTGTTATACGTAAAGTCAGAGTAAAGTCGAAAAGAATGATTCTTATGCTTGAGAATATTACAAAATGCGGCCTGGGAATTTATATGATACATTATTTTATTGTAGGGCTTGGATATGCTATAGCTGATGCCTTAGCGATTCCGGTATTTTTACGTATTCCTGTTACAGCCGTTATTGTTTTTGTTATTTGCTGGGTATTTGTTTCTGCTTGTTACAAGTTTGCTCCGAAATATTCAAAATGGATATTCGGATGAGAAAATGGCTTTAATGTTAATCTTATGATGTGATTTTAATAGGGGATATACATTTGAATGGTCATGATATAAAATTTACTTTTTGTCAAAATGAAATTTAAACTTCTCTACAATCGTAAAATCAGTAGGGGATATCATATTTATTATAGATTTGTTATTCTTATACATGTAAGCAAGTTTGCGATGAAAGGTATTCTTAATTATATACGAATATCTGTCTGTAGATGTGGTGTGAATAATAGTATGTTTGACATAGATAGCATTTTTCTTATAGCATAATGATAGTTTTTGAATGGGCTGTCTGAAGCTGAATTTAGATTGAGAAATCTTAAATTCTAGTTTGATTTCTATTTTAAAATAAGATATGCCGGGGTTTTAAATAAAACAACAGGACGTTTTTGTCAACTTATCAGGATGTTTTTGATGAAATATCAAGGTGTTTGTATGCTTTTAATTCTTAATATAAGTACACTTATTTAACTGTTGGAGAATATTAGATTGCAATATAAATAGTTACAAACGAAGTTGACATTAACATTGCGTTCTATTTGACGAAAATCTTCAGAATATGCTGATAGAGAAAACAGATTAATTTGACAGATTTGATACTCAATTGGTTGTTTGGTTGTCTTTTTTATATATGAAATTATTGCGGTAAAGTTATCCCGAAAGTTTTTTATCTAACTTCCGGAGTTAAATTATTTTGAGTGATGGTATGATTCTTTATTTTGTTTTTAATATGTCTAATTTTAATTTGAAAATTCTCTTCTCTAAAATTAAGTATTGACACATCTTCTCGCAATTATTACAAATCCATTTCACCCTCACTCAGCATTCAAATAGCTGACAGAGAAAAAGTTTACCCCATTATAAAAATATTTGAAAGCATCCTTCATTATTTGCGCGTCTTCAGGATGCCGGTCTTTTATATAATTGGCTGCATCAAATCTATTCTTGCTCCGATTACAATGCTCACCAGTTTTCTTGTAATATAAAGAATCCGGAATGAAGATTCAGTTTATATTCAAAACATGCATATGCTTGTGACCTACAACGTATGGAGATTTCCTTTTTTATCATTCGGAATAAACTGATAGGTTATATTCCGTCATGTATTGGGGAAAGCCTTGAAATAAGCCATTTGCTTCTCCTTGCTATCTGGATGTTTTAGTAGTTCACGGTAAGACTGCATTCTGCTATGAAGTTATGTATAGTTAGTTGTTGCTATCGCGAACAGGATAACAAAAAATAGGCGTTTCATAATGATATATCTATTAGTATTTTCGAATGTGCATTCTCATAATAATCATTTGGGAGTAAATAAGACTCATAACTTTTCTGTTATAAAGTTGATTGATAGAGTGCTATTGCTTAGTACTGGTAATCGGATATATTTCTGTATTTTAAGTAGAGCTGTTATTAACAATGATTAACATTGATTTCGAATAGGTTTGTCTTTGAAAACTGGCAATACTCTATGTATTTTTATGTTTGATAAAGATACGGAAAAGGATATATTTTTCTTGTATAGCTATCAGATAAAATTTTGCAGCCCATTTTCGTTAAATTTTTGTCGCCAAACAATAAAACCTAATAATGAGCAAAGCATACTTTTAGCAGACAAATATTCTATAGTCAGGTCATAAAATTGCTGGATAAGTCATAAAACCTTTAGATAAGCCGTAAATATGGTATTCATCTTCTTTCTGCGTTTGATTTGTGCTTCTGTAATAGCGGGAGAAATATGTCCATTATTATCATTATCTTGTGAAAATTGGAACATAGGTAAGTATTTATAAAAATAGAAAGGAAAGTGGTGAGGTCGTGAACCACAATATTTAATTGACGGGCAAAAATATAAGAGTCTTTCCTTTAGGCATAGAAAAAAGTAATAACTTTGTAATTAAATACACTGACAATCTATTTTATGAACTATGATTGATAAATTCACGATTTTTATAAAGAAGGGAAAGAGTTTATTATTTTTGCTGTCATTTGTTATATTACCAGTTTCGATTCAGGCGCAATCCCAGATAAAATCAATAAACACATTGGAAGATAAAATTTATGGATTGAGTCTTCTTTGGTCAGAACTTAAATATAATTTTGTAAATATAGACCGTCTGGGGTTTGATTTAGATAGCCTTTACCGAGAAACGATGAAACGCGTAATAGACACTAAAGACGACGTTTCGTATTATAAAGAGCTTGATTGCTTTTTAAATCGTTTTAATGATGCTCATACCAACTTATTTGATTACCCGGATTCAGGTTATGAAGAAACGGACTATCCTAATTACGGAACGAAATATATTGGCGGGAAATATTATTTCATTAAATATAAAAAGAATTGTCCTTATTCTGATCCAGACTTGCTTGGTGCCGAAATTGTAGAGATTGACGGATTGCCTACAGAGCAATATGTGGAAAAATTTGTGTTGCCATACCTCACAGGTTCGACATTGAAATATAGGTTGAATCAGGCTGGCCGTTTATTGTTAAATGGTTTGGAAGGCAGTTCCATCTGTGGAAAAGCAATATGCAGGGATGGTAAAATGAAGACTTTTAATATCGTACGCAATGGGGAAGCTATTCGCAAAAATGACGATGTATGGTTGCCTGAAGACGAGTATTCTTTTCATACTAGCAAGGCTGTAACATTAAATTGGAAAGATGATATTGCCTTTTTGAATATTCGCCGTTTCATACCCGAGTCTGTATGCAATGACATAGATAAGGCTATGGCCGAAATCAATGCACGTCAATGTCGTGGGGTAATCATTGACTTGAGAGGAAATGGAGGTGGAAGGACTGATGTGGCATGGAGGCTACAGATGTACCTTACACAAGCCGATACAATACGCTCTTTTGGCGCTCAGACAAGAATAAACTCCGGTTATGGCCGCTCACAAGGTAATTATAGAAAAGAATATGAAGATTTTTATTTGTATAAAGCTTATAAGAATGAGCCTCCTGAACTAATAACGAAACCACAAGGAATAAAGGTCTTGAGTTGTCCTGTTGCCATATTGATTGATAACAATAGTTTTTCTGCATGTGAAGACTTTCTTATAAATATTTATGAGATGCCCAACAGGCCTGTTTTGATTGGAGAAGAAACAGCCGGCTCCACGGGAGCTCCACTTGTTATCGAGCTACCTCATGGTGCTGTAGCACGTATATGCACACTTAGGCCACTATTCCCATACAGTATGAAACCTTTTGTTGAAAAAGGAATTATTCCAGATATAGAAGTTATACCCACTTTGCAAGAAGTCTTGAAAGGTAAAGATGTTGTGATGAAAAAAGCTTTACATTATATCCAAAATAAGAACTAAGCAAGTATAAGGAACGGACTCAAATTTTCTGGCCATGGAAAATTCTTTTGTATAAGGGAACGGATAATATTGGGTTTCCTTCATGGATTTCAGTGCCTTTTTGTTGCTTTTGAATCATTGTTGAGAGAACCGGGTAAAAAGATATACCTGAATCTGATACGTCCTTTCCTGTCTTCGAAGTTATCAATAAGTTGGGTGCGTGTCAGGTATCTTACTCCTTTCTTGAAGCGGACTGAACGTCTCTTGTCCCGTTCTATTATCGCTGTACTTGATACTTTGAGAATGATGATTCTCAGGACATAGAACAATAACCATGCGCTTGTCAGGCATAGCCAAAGACACATGGGTAGGTGATCTTTGTTCATATAGGCCAGCCATGCGAGTAGTAGCCCGGTTATGGTATAGAGAACCATGTGTTTTCGTAGCGTTTGTTCCTCTTTCTTGAATTAACCTTTTCTGGATTGCCGTTTGAGGTCATTATTATTTTATCAGGATACAGGTAGCAGTATTCGATCATTGTTTTAAAGCGTATCACTTTCTCCATATTCATATCAATTGTCATTTTTTTCATAATTGATAGTCATTTTCATTTATCTTTTTGAAATAACAATTTGATTTGAAACTTGTATCTGTAGCAAAATTGTAGCAGAACTTGACTAAGATGTGATTTTTAATTATGCTGGGGATGATTGCAAAATGGCACTATAAAATAAAAAATACGAGATTCACTATTACTAAATCTAATAGCAGATTTAGGCTGTCTATTTTTATATTACTCCAATTCCTGCTTCAATGCTTTGATTTCTTTCTCTTCTTCTGATAGTTCTTCTTTAATAAGGTATGTTTCTGGCATCTTTCTATGTACCAGACCATTCTCTTTTGCTTTTAATAATAAGTTATTATCAGAACTAATCACTACAATGTTTTGAATGTCATAACCGGATTTAAGTGCTGATAATATAAACCAATCATCATTTATGTCTTTATTAAAATCTTCGCCTTCAAAACACTCTTTTGACGGATCTTTATATGTCTCAATTATGAATTTTGGCTGAAAGCCTTTAATTTTACAACGTAGGGCAGCGCCCTACGTTTTGAATACCCCATACCAAATACGCCCTGAAATACAGGGCATTGGTCTGTACTATATAATTTAAGGCTTTCAGCCAAAATATTTCCGTGCTTGTCAGGATTAATTTCAGTTCATTTTCTAGCCTTTATATCCAGCTTCACCGGCTTAATCATATTCTTAGGATCAAGGATTGTATCCAAATCTTCCTGAGTAAGAATTCCTTCTTCAAGAACAAGGTCGTAAACGCTTCGTCCTGTTTCCATTGCTTTCTTTGCAATATAAGTTGAGTGATCATAACCAATATACGGATTCAGAGCTGTTACAACACCGATACTGCGCTTAACTTCATTGCGGCAAGCCTCTTCGTTTGCAGTGATTCCGTCGATACACAATGTACGCAAAGTATCGAAACCGTTTATCAATAAATCAATAGATTCGAAACAGCATTGTGCCATTATCGGCTCCATAGCGTTGAGCTCCATCTGTGATGCTTCGCCTGCCATAGTTACACAAAGTTCATTTCCCATGACTTTGAAAGCAATCTGGCTCATAACTTCAGGTATTACCGGATTTACTTTTCCCGGCATGATTGATGAACCCGGTTGACGTGCGGGAAGATTTATCTCTCCGAATCCGCAACGCGGACCGCTGGCAAGTAATCTCAAGTCATTACATATCTTATTAATTTTAACAGCTACTCTTTTCAGTGCAGACATATAACCTACCATACATGAAGTATCGGAAGTCGCGCCTACCCAATCATCGGCAAGACTTACTTCCCAACCTGTTATTTCCTTCAATGCTTCGATAGTCTTTTCAGCATAACCCGGTTCGGAACATATTCCTGTACCAATGGCTGTTGAACCCATATTCACAACAAGGAAATCTGCCGCAGCTTCGTTAAGATGTTTTATTTCATTTCTCAGGATACTTGCAAAACCATAGAAAGTTTGTCCAAGTGTCATCGGCACGGCATCTTCCAGCTGTGTGCGTCCCATCTTTATAATGTGAGCAAATTCATCACCTTTTTTCTGTAAAGCTTCAATCAAAGCTTCAAGATGCGGTAAGAATTTAAGATGGCTTGCGTAAAGTCCCATGTGGATAGCTGTTGGATAAGCATCGTTGGTTGACTGCGAGCGGTTTATTGTGTCGTGAGGTGAGCAGAATTCATATTCTCCAGCTTTCTTTCCAAGATGCAATAATGCTATGTTAGCAATTACTTCGTTGGCATTCATATTGGTACTTGTTCCGGCTCCACCTTGAATCATATCCACTTGGAACTGGTCGTGATATTTTCCGTCGAGAATATCTTTACATGCAGCTTCGATGCTTTTCAGTTGTTCGTCGCTAACTAAACCTAAAGCGTTGTTAGCTTTTGCAGCAGCAAGTTTTGTATATGCCAGTCCGTGAATGAAAAGAGGATAATCCTGCAATTTGAACTTACTTATTGAGAAATTTTCAATACCTCTCAGTGTCTGTATTCCATATAGTGCGTCTGCCGGAAGTTCTCTTGTTCCCAGCAAATCATGTTCTGTTCTTGTATTTTTGATATTTTCCATAAGGCATTAATATTTAGTTGTTATTATTATATCGCAAAGATATAAACTAACATTATGTAAGCAAATATTATTGTGTTAAATAGTATTTTTATTGTTTTATATAGTGGAATAGGACATGATTAATGTGTTTTGCTTACAAATTGCATGAGTAAATGTAATATCTCTTGGAGCAGAAAAAGCTATATTCCTATATGAATTTTGGCTGAAAGCCTTTAATTTTACAGCGTAGGGCGGATGAGCAATCATCCTAATATTGGCAATCCTTTTAAGAATGCCAATAAAGCGGAATTTAATGCAAGAATGAATTATAATTCC